>Ga0131853_10006254_pt1 | contig 21515 bp, 13 predicted proteins | sample TergutLab28metaG_FD_92764 | JGI IMG/M metagenome (GOLD analysis project Ga0131853, IMG submission 92764) | Labiotermes labralis P1 segment gut microbial communities from Petit-Saut dam, French Guiana - Lab288 P1 (version 2) (version 2) | ecosystem: Host-associated > Arthropoda: Insects >... | reverse complement strand
ATAAAAAATGGGAAAGACCATTGTTGAAAAAATTTTTGACGCTCATTTACGGGACGAGCCGTTTGAGGGAACATTCGTATTGAATTTGGACAGAGTTTTCTGCCACGAAGTCACCACGCCGATTGCCATTGCGGACTTGGAAACACGCAAAAAAGACCGAGTTTTCGATAACACGAAAATCAAAGCGGTTATCGACCACATCACTCCCGCAAAAGACACAAAAAGCGCAATTCAGGGCAAAATGCTTCGCGATTGGGCGCACAGACACAGCATAAAAGACTTTTTTGATATCGGCGAAAACGGTGTTTGCCACGCAATTTTTCCCGAAAAGGGATTTGTCGAGCCGGGCTTTACGATAATTATGGGCGATTCGCACACTTGCACGCACGGCGCGTTCGGCGCTTTTGCCTGCGGAGTGGGAACTACCGACCTCGAAGTCGGCATTCTTAAAGGCGTTTGCGCGTTCAGAAAACCCGAAACTATCCGCGTGAATATCAACGGAAAACTGCAAAAACACGTTTATTCAAAAGACGTTATCTTAACGATTATCAAGGAGTTAACGGTAAACGGAGCAACCGACAAAATCATAGAATTTCACGGCGAAGTTGTAAAAAACTTTTCTATGGACGACAGAATGACCCTCAGCAATATGGCGATTGAAGCAGGCGGAACAAGCGGTTTGTGTATGCCCGACGAAACAACGCTCGAATATTTGTGGGAATTTATAAAAGACAAATACAATAACGATAAAGCGGCGGCATTGGCGGAGTTCAAAAAATGGCATTCCGACAGCGATGCGACTTACGTGAGAACTTTGGAAATTGACGCGAGCAAAATCGTTCCCGTTTGCACGGTAAACTACAAACCCGACGACGTAAAACCGATTTCGGAACTGCCGAATTCGCCCGTTCATCAGATTTATATCGGCTCCTGCACAAACGGACGTATCGACGACTTGCGAATAGCCGCCGAAATTACAAAAGGCAAAAAATTGGCGTTCGGCGTGCGCGGAATAGTATCGCCTGCAACTCCGAAAATCTTCAAAGAGGCAATGAAAGAGGGTTTGCTCGAAATATTTATGGACGCGGGCTATTGCGTAACCAATCCCACTTGCGGCGCGTGTTTGGGAATGAGCAACGGCGTTTTGGCTCCGGGAGAAGTCGCGATTGCAACGACCAACAGAAACTTCAACGGTCGAATGGGTAAAGGCGGAATGGTTCATTTGGCAAGTCCTGCAAGCGCCGCCGCGGCTGGGATTACGGGGAAACTGACGGATCCGAGAAGTTTGTGATACCAAAATAAAAAGGGCGACTTTTGAAAGTCGCCCTTTATGAAAAAATTATACTCTACTATTATTCTGCCACATCAATAAACTCAATAATGTCAGCTGTGATTATGTGCCTTACTCTAAGAAATAATCCGAAAATGCTAGCTGTGTGGTTTTCGTGAGTAACATTTATCATTGCTTGGTTTGGTTGTAATACATATTGCTTTGATAAATTTTCTCTTGCTTGTCCGATTATTCCTCTGGGGGTGCGCATTCCGCCTATTCCTAAAACGTAAACACTTTGCCCTCTTGCCGCAACTCCTTGTTGCACATACCTAAACTCTCTTGTTCCATCCAACTTCACATTTGTTTGATGTAATCCCAATACACTGCTACCCGTATGAGCACCCGCACAGCCAATAGTAGCAAAAGCAACCAACGCCATTAATATGGCAATTCCCAACTTTCCCATAAAACCTCCTAAATAAAAAAAAGTTAAGGCAAAACCAGCGGGAAAAGGCTGTTCTGCCAATTCATATTCGCTAAAATGTAGAATGTGCCTATCGCTTTATTTGATTTACGTAGGACGACAGAACAACCACGAGGGTAGTTTTGTCCTACATAATATCCGAAACAAAATTAAATAACTAAGAAGGGCTGAGATAAAATCCGCGCCATTCTACATTTTAGCATTGGTAATATAATTTTTATTTTTAGCAAAATGGGAAATAATTTTGTTTTTTTTGTGTTTTGTGGAGAATTTAAGAACATCGCACATAATATCTTGCAAAATAGCGAGAATTTATCATTTTCGTCAAAAATATTTTTCGCAAATAGTATTTTCCTTCAAAAAAGGAGAAAAAAATGAACAACGCAAAATATTTTCTTGGTCTGGATATGGGCTCAACCACGGTAAAGTGCGCCGTTGTGGACAGAGACAGCGGCGAAGTCGTCTATAACGATTATAGGCGGCACGACTCGGCTGTTAAAGACGCGCTTTTAGGTATTATTAACGACATAAACGCAAAATTTGGCGACGACGTAAAGTTTTGCGCGGTTTTCACGGGCTCGCAAAGTTCGGGATTTGCCGCAAAACTCGGCGTCGCACACGTCCAAGAGGTGATTGCTGTGTCGATTGCCATAGCAAAATTTTATCCGCAAACCCTTACTTCCATAGAATTGGGCGGGCAGGACGCAAAAATCCTTTTCTTTTCGGCGGGCGACGAAACTGCTGTTTTGGATATGCGTATGAACGGAGTTTGCGCGGGCGGAACAGGCGCGTTTATCGACCAAATGGCTTCTCTCTTAAACGTAAACCCCGAAGATTTTAACGAATTGGCAAGCAAAGGCAAAAAGGTTTACGATATTTCGGGACGTTGCGGCGTTTTCGCAAAAACCGATATTCAGCCGCTTATAAATCAAGGCGTGGGGCGCGCGGATATTGCGCTCAGCTGTTTGCACGCGCTTGCAAAGCAGACAATCGGCGGTTTGGCGCAGGGAATGGAAATAAAATCCCCGATACTTTTTGCAGGCGGACCGTTTTTCTTTATTCCGAAACTCGTGGATGTTTTTTGCGAGCGCCTCGAAATAAAAAGCAAAGCCGACTACATAACCCCCGAAAACGCGCAAACCCTTATTGCCGTAGGCGCCGCGCTTTCGCTTGACACCGCGCTCGGAAATAAACGTCAAACCCCTATGCGGACGGATGAAATGCTCAAATTTCTCGAAGATAACGGCGTTCCTGATACGCAGTCGTCGTTCGGCAATAAAAAAGCGGAGCCGTTTTTTAAGTCGAAAACCGATTTTGCAGAGTTTAATAAACGCTATAAAACGGATGAATTTTCTCCCAAAACCTACGAAAAAGGCGAAAAAGTCTCCGTTTTTGTCGGAATTGACGCGGGCTCAACCACCACAAAATTTGTAGCAATCAACGAAAACAAAGAGGTAATTTACTCTTTTTACAAAAACAACCTCGGAAAACCTATCGACACTGCAAAAAACGGACTTTTGGAATTTGAAAATCACTACAAAAACCAAGGCGTAGAAATCGAAATAAAAGGTTTGGGCACAACGGGATACGGCGAAATTCTGTTTGCCAAAGCGTTTGGCGCGGATTTTCACATAGTCGAAACAATCGCCCACAAAACCGCCGCGGTTTTTTATGAGCCGAACGTAAGTTTTATCCTTGATTTGGGCGGGCAAGATATGAAAGCGATATTCATAAACGACGGAATTATCACAAATATTGCGCTAAACGAAGCGTGTTCGGCAGGCTGCGGAAGTTTTATCGAATCGTATTCAAAATCGCTGAACATTGCGCCGCAAGACATAGCAAAACTTGCGTTTGAAGCAAAAGACCCGTCCGTTTTGGGTTCGCGTTGCACCGTTTTTATGAACAGCTCGATAATCACCGAACAAAAAAGCGGAAAAACAGCAGGCGATATTTTAGCAGGGCTCTGCCGAAGCGTAATAGAAAACCTTTTTACGAAGGTAGTCCGCGTTCCCAACCCCGACGTTTTGGGCGAAAAAATAGTAGTTCAAGGCGGCACTTTCAAAAACGACGCAGTTCTTCGGGCATTTACGCAATACGTCGGCAAAGAAGTAATCCGCCCCCGTTTTTCAGGCGAAATGGGCGCGCTCGGCGTTGCGCTTTTGACTATGGAAGAGATGAGAAAAAAGTAATAGATAACATATTAACTAAACACTGCTTAGAACAGTGTTTAGTTTTTGGCGCAAACGAAACATATAAGACGGAAATCGGAGATTGAACGGTTTTCGCAATGAAAAATTAAGGGCGAGAGTAAAACTCCCGCCCAGTTTTTTATTTGTTTTGCGCGTTGTAATACTTTCCGAATTTTATATCTACGGATTTTATGTGCCTTACAATCCATTCTACAAGAGATTTGTTCAAATCCAATGTGAATTTTATTGAAGGTCCCTCTGCTTCAAAAGCATTCTTGATTTTTTTGTATTCGGCTATCAATAGCTCGTGTTGTTTTTTGTGCACGGCGTAATCGGGGTATCCGCTTTGAATTTGCAGATTTTCTTCGTCGTTAAAATGCTTAACGATATAATCACCCAGCAGGTTAATGGTTTTTAACGTCTCTTCGGTTGATACAGACTTTACGCCCATTGATGTAACAGCGTTTATCCTATCAATTAATTCTCTGTGTTGGTCATCAATTTTCTTGACGCCGACTTCCATATCTTTAGATAAAACTATCATAATTATTCTCCTTTCAGTTAGAATAATTGGGTTAAAAAATAACAAAAACAAGATTTTTGAAGATTTTTTGACAACAGCCTTACAACCCTGATAGCACGCTATGTTGTAAATAATATACTATTTGCCGCTTATGAGGTGGTGAAATAACGTATTTTTAAGAAAAATCGAGACAAAAAATTTTTTTAAGGAGCAAAAATGGAAAAAATCAAAATAGCGATAAGCAGTTGGGGAAATATAGGTAATGCAATATCACTTGTGCATAAAGAAGCGGCAAAACTTGCAGACTGCGATATGGAACTTGTAGGAATAATTCGCCGAAATCCCAAAGACAATGTGTTGGATGGCATAGCAGTGGCAGGAGACGTGCATAAATTGCCCGTAAAGCCCGATGTAATTCTCTGTACCGCACCAAGTCATTGCGTAATGGAAGATGTAGAAAAATACCTGAAACTCTCAATATCCACGGTCGATTGTTTTGATAATCATAAAGAAATAGTGAAATATCGCGAACATTTGGACGTTATTGCGAAAAAACACAAGGCGGTTTCAATAATCGGCTCGGGCTGGGACCCGGGTTTTGACTCTATTCAGCGCTCTTTGCTTGGGTTGGTTGTGCAAGGCGGCGAAACAATAACAACTTTCGGTCCGGGACGAAGTATGGGGCATACAACAGTTGTAAAGTCCATTCATAACGGGATAAAAGAGGCGGTTTCTCTGACTTTACCGGGTGCAAAACCGGGGCTTCAGAGGCGCGAGGTATATATCGAAAAAACACCTGCGCTCGAAGCCGAAGCCGTTCGTGAAAGTATAACTCGCGATATTTTGGCGCACGATTATTTCAAAAACGACGACAGCCACGTGTTTTTTGTTGACAGCATATTTTCGCACGATACACGCAGGCACGGCGGCATAATAACGCGCGAAGACGCTAACGCCAAAGCGCAGGTAAATCTTGTAGGCGACAATTCAATAATGACGGCAACTGCGATGTATAATTGCGCCCGTGCGGCAGGACGCGCAAAAGAAAGCGGCGACTTCGGCTGTCGGACGCTCGTAGAAATTCCGCCGATAGATTTCATAAAAGGCGATAGTACGGCAGAGAGATTATCGAGAATTAAGTATTAAATTATTGTGTTTTTTCAAAAAAATTTCAGAAAAACACCTACCTTATATAAAGAGGATAAGGGGGGAATACTCTTTCTCGCAGTATTGAGGTGTTGAGGTAGCGTTAATGTTTTGCTAAACTTGCTATTCTTTCCAAAAAAAACGAGGGGGATTGTTTTTTGTTTGTTATGCGCCAACAAAGCACATTTCCAAAAAGCACTATGCTCCAAAATCCGAATAAAAGGAACATAAGCATTGGCAAAAACGCAAGCGAGCCGTAAAAAAGCGACCATTTTGCGAGCATATTTGCCTGTAAAAACACCATTGCTCCTCCGAAAAGCATTAAGGCTACAAACGTGAAAACAGCAGAAATAGCGGCGGGAAGCCATCTTTCTTTTGTTTTTTCGCGCGCGGCTTGCCAAAAGCTTTTTTGAGGCAAATAAGGCATATAACAATATAAAAGCCACAATGCAAACAATATCATAACAGGTAAAACGAGAAGAAATCCCAAATTTACAAGTAATCCGCCGAAAGTTCCAAACGGCAGGTGTTGAGTCAAAATAGTTTCTAAAATATCACGCATAACACGCAAAAACACGCTGAAAATGCCTATTCCGCCGGCAAACAAAAGCAAAAACGGAATAAAAATAACAGCTTTTTGTCCGTAATTGCGGGTTTCGTTTACCCCCCAAACAATATTCATATTTGTTTCTACTGCGTCTATTGCCGATAAAAATGTAAAAAGCAGTGCAAAACCGCCTATAATTCCCAGCGAGCCTAAGGGGATATCCTGCGCCTGAAGCAGAAACGGCATAACATTTTCCAAAATTACGTTGGTTAATGTATTTAATTCAATGTCGCTGTCGGGAATAAACATACTCAAAGTTTTGTTTATGTACGGCGTAATTTTTTCGAGCATTTCAGGCAAAAGGCGCGGCAAATGGTTTATAAAAAGGTCGCCCACGCCAAGCGATAAACTTATTGAAGTCAGTAAAATTAAAAACGGAATTGACGCCATAAGCAGTATATACGAAAGCGCGGTAGCGCGCATTGTACAATGTTCAAGCAAAAACACCCTTACGCTGTCGTAAATAATCCTTACAAGCGACGGACGTTTGCTTACCCAAACATCTATGGTTTCTAATGAGAAATCGATTTTTTTATTTGGTTTTGCGTTTTTTTTCATTAACATTTCCTTTTATTTCTTCTTTTCCATTTCTAATAGCCGCTCCACATATCTGTCATAATCACTCATAAAAATATTATCTTGCACTATTCGATATTTCTCAAATTCGCTTTCTGCGTGATTTTTTGCTATTTCTGCCGAAATACTTCCTGCGTTTGCTCTATCATAAATAAGTTCTGCCGCTGTTTGTTTATGTGTTGCATAATGCAATTTATTTTGAACGATTGCAAAAAATTCTTTAGTGGTTTTAGCGCTTATGTCGTAATCAAGCGCGGTTGCATGTCGGAAATTTAGTTAACTCAAAAAGAATTTCCGATTATTTCAAGAGCGAGAAAGTAAATATAAACGTTGAAACGGTGGACAATTACATAAAAACGCTCGAAACCGCATACATTGTTTACAGAGTTTCCAGATTTGACGTTTGCGGAAAAGAATTATTGAAAATAAACGAAAAGTTTTATCTCGCCGACCATTCATTTATGTTTATTCGCTATGGATTTCAAAGCAAATACATTGGAAATATTTTGGAAAACCTTGTGTTTTTGGAACTGAAACGCCGCGGATATTCGGTTTATGTAGGCAAAATAGGCGATTTGGAAATAGATTTCGTCGCTCAAAAAGACGGAGATACAAATTATATTCAAGTTTGCTTAAAAATGGAACTCGAAAGCACTCAAAGCAGAGAATTTGCTTCTTTGGAAAACATTAACGATAATTTTCCAAAATTCATTATTACAACCGAACCGTTTGCGCAAGGAAATGTAAACGGAATAAAAATTTTGCAGTTAGGCGATTTTTTGAATAATGGGATTTAATGCGAAAAGAGACAAGGCGTAGCGCCTTGTCTCTGTGGGAAATGTCGAATTTTGAAAAACTAATCCTGAAATTCCGGGAACATATCCACGTCTTTGGTTACCTTGAAATTGTCTCCGCCGCCGCCGTATCTGACGCTGTAATCCTCGTTATGCCAGCCGTTAAACGCAAATCCGCTTTTTGTCGGAGTCGGCAAGGTTATTTCTGTTCCGCTCGGTACTGTTACCGGTTGGCAATCCGAACACGATATTTCTGCGGTTGCAAAGTAAACCGTGTGATTGGGCACGCTTGTTCCGCCACCGCCGCCGCTTGAGCAGGCGAATGTTGCCAAAAGGCAAAATGCCCCTGTTAATATTGTTAAATTTTTCATCGGTCTTTTCCTTTCATTCGTTTTTAAGGAGACGCGAGCATCGCGTCTCTACAATTTATCTTATCTTCTTACGCCGATTTTGGCGGTGTACATATAAATTTTGCCGCTTTCGCTTATTGCTTCGGCAACTACCAAATATGAACCGTTGGCGACGTATCGTCCTGCTGTGTTTCTCAAATTCCAAGTCAATCCGCCGTCAAACACAAGGTTGCCCAAATTATCATAAATCATAATTCTGATCTCCGACGGCTCGGGTGTAATTACCTCAAATGTTATCGGGCGGGACACTATCGCATCTTCGAGAACTATGCCGCCGAATTGCGACCTTTCGATTCTTTGTGCTTCTTCGCAATTCGATAATCTGGGGATTAAGCGCACAAGATTTCCCGAATTTCCGCAGGTATTACAAGTTCTCGCGCTCGTTATCATTCCCTCAACGGTGCAAGTTGCCGCAGAAAGAAGATTCCAAGAGGTATTCCAATCGCTCCAATCGTGTCCGAGGCAGACGGCGTAGAAATCAGGTATTCCATAGAACGCATCGGCAACAAAAGGTATTGCCGAATTATTTGCTGCGATTTCTCTGTTTTGCGAATGGTCGAATACTCTGAATTGTATGCTCTCGCCGCCCTCGCCGTAAACCATTAAGAATGCGACGTATCTGTTCAAGCTCGGAACGAATTGCAAAAACGCAGAGCCGCGAACTTCATTTCCGCTGAATGCGCCGATTTCAATTTTGTCGCTGCGCGCTTCAACGCCTGTGTTCGCCACAACTGCCGTTATTGTCATAGTGCTTGCAAAACGGCGCGGGTCTGTTGTCCAGCGCGGCTCAACGGACGAGGATCTCGACGTTCTCGCTGTTATTTGCGATGCCTGAGACGGATAAACAAATGTTTGCGGCGCTGCGTTATTTGAGAAATACATATAACCCTGCCCTGCTTGCATAAATTCCAGCGTTCCGACCCAGCCGCTCGCTCCTACATACATAGAAAAGCCCGTTTGGCTCTTGATAATATCGCCGATTTGTGCGTTAAGCCCTGCAAGCGCGTTGTTTACAGGCAGAGAAAACGACGGAATATACGAAATCCAGTTCCAGCCGTCGTCAACGCTGATCTGTGTTGCCGCAGGATTGGCGGGCGTTCCCGTAAGAGCCAAGGCGTGATTGCGAACAACATTGACTTGATACATACTTTTCTCGGAGATATTGCTCAAAGTGCCTATCCAGTTGCTTGCGCCTTGTTGAACAAAACTGCTCTGACCTTTAATCAACACACCTGCCGTTGAAAGCGACGATTGCATTTGCGCAAAGATTGTCGGGTTGCTGTTCAGAACATTCGCCGAAATCCAGTTCCAGCCGCTTTGCAAGTTAATAATCTGCTGCGAAACGTTTGCCGCGTCGAATATCACAGGCGACACCACCGAGCCGATAACAGTCAAAGGCGCAAAACGAATATTCGGCACGGAGGTCTCCATTTGCGGGAAAATCCGTCCCGTTGCAGCGTCCCAAAGTTTGAACGTAAGCGCTTGTCCGTTGTGTTGCGCATTGCCGTAAATCGTGAAGAATACAAACCATGCGTTCATCTCTTCCACAAAGACGGGCGAGCCGATACCGACGCATTGTTCGCCGATAAACGCCGCCAAAATATCTTGTGAATTTTCGCGGAACACTCCGTCAATTTTTATTTGTCCCAAAATATTCATCGAAGAAGTGAAATCGTTCGGATTTACAATCCAGTCGGGACGTTCCCCTGTAATTTGCAGTTGCACTGGCAGCATTTCGACAATTCCGTTTCCGCTCGAAAGCCCTATAGCGGTTTCATAGTTGCCGATGTTTATGCCCGCGCGGGTGGTGAATGTCAAATCCCTGCTTGCCAATGGTTGCAAATTGCCCGCGCTTGCATTTACCGTAAGCCACGACGGAAGATTTTCTATCGCAAACGAAGTTCCCACGCCGCCGACATTTGTTATACGCGCCGTAAACGTGCGGGTTTCGCCCTCTTCCATAATTATACTCACGGGATCGCTTTCCCAAAGCAGCGCATTGCGACGAACAAAAGCAGTCCAGTTTTCGGTTGCACTCGGATTATTGTGCATATCGCGAACGTTTGTCGCCGAAATATTAAGCACTGCGCCCTCTACTCTGTGGAAGTATGCAGGGTCAATCGTAAGCACAATTTTGTTGTTAGACGAAACAAAGTCGAACGGCACATTTTGCGTAGGACGAATATCCGTTATGGGCGCTCCCGTTTGAGCAAATACAGCCGCGCCGCCCGCCAAAGTAGCGCCTGTTATGTCTGCCATATTTACGCGGGTTTCGGTAATTGTCGCAGGAACAACAAGCGTGCCGTTTGCATTGCGAGCAAAATCTTCAAACGGATAATACGCCAAAAGCCCTGCTTCGCTTCCCGAAAGCGCGTTGTTTTTGTTTAGCATTACGCCCTCGCGGGTAAGCGCGCTGTTCCATATCCGAATTTCGTCGAAAGTTCCCGTAAACCAATTGTCGAAAGTGTTATTTTCTGCCGAGACACGCTGCGCCCCAAAGAAGAAATGCGACGAGCCAAACGAGCCCAAAGCCGTTTCGGCAAAAGTTGCAGTATTTTCACCGTTAATAAACACATTCACGTTTCCGCCGCGCCGCACCGTCATAGCAAAATGCGTCCATTGCGTATTCATAAGATTTTGCGTGCTAAGCGAACGAATGGCGACAGGCATATCCTGTTCGTTCTTTTCGCCGCCAAAAAGCGTGAGCCCGCCCGCAGAATTTACTGCCACAAACCCGTTAGCCCCGCTCAAAAGAACAGCGTTGTTTTGGTTTGCGTTATTTTCACTTCTAAACCAAAATTCCACCGTAAAATCGCTGAATGCGTCGAGCGGATAAGTGTAAGTCGGTATGGAAATATAGGCGTTTTGCCCCGTTGTCATACCGCGCCCGAGCGGATAAAGATACCAATCGGTATTCACAAGCAAATTGCGTCCGCGAACTTTGTCTGTCGCAACAGCGCCGCGCCCCTCGTCAAGCGCCCAATAACCCGTAAGCCCGCGCTCGCGCCCTGTTTTTGCAATGTTGAAATCCGCCGCAATATCTGCTCCCGTGCGGTTAATTCCATAAAAATGCAAATGAGCCACCGCACCTCTAAACCCATCGCTTCCCGCCGAATTATTGCCCACAATGAGCCGCCCCTGAGTTTCGGGAGCAATATCCAGAGGTCTGTTGTTTATTACAGGATTAGAAGCCAAATATACCGTAGCGCTGTTGGTTTGACGATTGTAAGACATTGCAATATGCTGCCAAGAGCCGTTATTCGGCACTGCGTTTACAGAAGTATAACTTTCGTTTCCAATCCTCAAAACAAGCAGATTTTGCTCGTTAAATCCAAGCGAAATAAAGTTATCTGCCGCACCAAACGCAAAGAGCGTTCCCGCAGTCCCTGCCTCGCGCATAACCCGCGTCTCAACAGAAAACGACCCGTCGGCAAAAATCGGAACTTCCGTTCGCGCCGATTGATTCCCCGTAAACGCAAGTCCCACGTTCGGAAACGCAATTTCTTGTTCGTTAAGCACCCCCGAAATCCTGAAATTATCACGTGTGAGCAGCCCGCTTTGAATATCCTCGTTAAAAGTAATGGAAATTTCATCGCCAATACTCAAAATCCCGTTTGCAGGCGACGGAAGCCCCAACGATCTGGGCGGCAAAACGTCCTTGCTTACGCGGATTTCTTCGCTTGAAGTCGTAATCTCCTCGCTGCCTATTCGACTAACCGTAAGCGCGCGGAAGTAATACGCCCCGTCTCGCGGCAAAGTTCCCGTAAAGTCCCAATTATGGGCTATAGAATGCCCGTCAATCGGAAGCCGCCCCGAACCAAGCGCAAACAATTCTTCATCATTCACATATTCTTGAATGGTAGTCCATTGCTCGTCGGTTGCATTGCGCATTTGCAAGCGAATTAGCCCGAAGTTGCGGAAAGTGCGGTCATATTCCGAAATAGTGAAGCGAATACTGCCGTTTCCTGCCGTGTCAAGCGAGGCGTGGTTGATGATAGTCGAGTTTGCCGCGAGGGTGATAGGAGAAGAGCCCGGCAAGAAGAACGCGCTAAAATGCACTGTATCAGCAATACGACTATCGCAAATTGACCTTAAAACAAGGCGAACGTAATCGTAATCCAAAATATCGGTTGCCTCTTGACGAACGCGCACAGATTTGGTAAGTTCTCCGTCTCGACCAAACGGAACATTAAAACGTCGCGGAGTGGTTAAAGGCGTTCCATCAATGCTTATAATTAGACCATCAGGATTTGTTGTTTCATCCACCTCAAGTTGATATGTAATTGTCCTATTTACAGCGCTCCAATTTTGCAACGCAAGATTAAATGATGCTTCACGTCCACTTGCAACATTTGCAAGCGTTGCTGTGTCCCCTCCGTTGATGTAGAGAACGGGATTTTCTACTTGGAATGTTCCGTGGTGAAGAATATGCCCCGGACGATAAAACCGTGTTTTTACCTCTGATTCGTGTGGGCAAGAAGTTTGCCCAGCACGTAATCTAAATACATACCCGAAAAGGTTTGACGGATTCCATCTAAACACATCTATTGTATCACGAATTTCTTCGTCCCAAATCCGAATAGAATCTATCTCGCCAAGAACAGGACGAGCGACATCCACAGACAAAGCATCGTTAATCCCTGTTGTTGCGAGAGTAAATCCAAAAACGAGATTATTAGTTCCCGTTGTATCGTGCAAATTGTATCGAGTGCTGCTTGCTCCAAAAGTGCGGTTCATAGTCATTCCGGTACCATTTACCCTGACACCACAAGTTATACTTCCTCTTGCTTCAATCATATTGATTTCGTGTCCTTGACGAGTTTGACTTAGCGATACAGAAGTAGATTCTGAAATTCTCGCACCCGAATCAAAAGAACGATTACTTATTTCTGCATTACTGTTAAACACGTATGCCTGATGTTGCTCGCTTTCTCTAATGGTATTTTGCCACATTTCAATCCAACGACCAAATTCAAGAAAGTGGTCAAACTGTTCCTCTTTTTCAAGGTCGGGATTAAACAAAGTAGTAACCGTTCCGTCTGTTCCGAAATCAGGGTCGCTTTTTTCCAACGTTGTAAAAGATTGCGACCTTCCTCTTATTGAATCGGGCAATTGTGAATCTATGTTCGGGCACCAAGCATTAGGAATAACATCTACGACCCTTATCAAGTCATTCCGAAGTTTTTCGAGATTGGGTATCAAATGCCCTAAAATGTAGTGTTGCGAATATGAAAAAGTTGTTCCAAATTCAAGCCCAACAGATGTCATTTCTCTTGAATAAAGATAAAAACCATCTGCCGATACTCCTTCAAGTCCGCGTTCAGACACCAAGTTGCGAGGCGTTAAAGCCAAGTGGCGCGCTTTACCAAATGTCCAATTTGTGCTTGTGCCAACAAATAAATTTCCCTGTGTGCCGACAAGTCCTGGGTCAGAGTTAGGATTGGTTTGTATTCGTGAGTTAAAAGTTGTTGTTCTAACATTGCGGCGCCCAACTATCGTTTGGTTTTGGGTTGCTACAGTAGCAGCAAAATCATTCTGCACATCAACAGTCGTTTTTTTCCAAATAAATGCCCCTTTTCCTACTTCTAATTTATATCCGATATGCGTTGTCGCTGTAGTAGAATTGTTGTCGCTACTTTTGGTTCTTACTGTGCTTTCTACAGTCATAGAGCTTCCTGCCTCAACAAATGCCGAGCTGCTTGAACCGGGTGGATTAAACAACACAAAATCTAAAACATCAGGACCTTGCGTGACAAAATTATTCCCGTCAACAGGCACTTGTCCGAACAAAAACGCTTTAAGTTCCCAGCCGTTTTCACGTGGAAATCTTACTCCGTTATGCCAAACACCTACATTTGCCGAAAGCAAATTGTCTCCTGCCAAATTCGGGAAACCCGCTTGAAAAACATAAATTGCTCGACCGTCCGAATTTAATACCAATTCGTGAGGAATTTCGATAAGATTTTCATTTGCATCTATTGCATCGGCAAGCGCAAATGCTAACTCGCTTTCCGTGGTATCAATAATAACTCCCATCCTCGACAATCCATTATTTATATCCACCCTCGCTCCCGCAAGCGGAACTCTGTCAATTGCGTTGTTGTTTGCAGGATTTCTATATTCCTCAAACGCAGAAATCTCCCAAGTGTAAATACCCGTTTCTTGACTAAACACAGGGAAACCAAGCGCATAAGAAATATTTCCCTCTCCATTAACCGAATGAAGTGGAATATCACGAGAATTCGCCTCATTAACAAAATCCTCATGCCTGAAAATCCTATCTCCAAACGCTCCCGACAACGGCGCAAAATCAGGAACGGTAGTAGTTATGTCTCGAACATTTACCGTCGGAGTGTTAAACCGCGTTGCTCTAAGCGTTGCGTGATACTCAAACGCAATTACACTATCCCGCGAAACACGATATTCACCTGCTTCCAAAGAATTTACGTCCATATCAATAATTGTTGCTCCGTGGACAGTAAAATTAGTTATTGTGTCAAATTCAGCCGTGCTTATATTTATTACTTCAAACGGCACAGGCGGTAAGTTTGCAACAAATTCGCCTGTTGTCGGGTTGGTCGTTATTCTTACAACACGTCCGTTGCTTTCAAAAGTCACATTGCTTTGTCTGCTGCTTATACCTTGCGTAAAGGTAGTATCTCCAAGAGGTGTTTGATTTCTGTTTCTCAAACTCCATCTGTCGTTCCTTGTGCGCAAAACAATTTCTGCCGCACCGATATTCGCTCGGCTGTCTCCGAAATCTTTGTCCGTTTCAATCTGCCCGCCGACAACACGTCCGACAAGGCGAACGGTGGTAGTGTCAATGAAATCGGGAAGCGTTAAACCTGCTTGGAAAAGATGTCTTTCAAGCGGATTTGTTGGGAAACGTCCACTGTGCATAAACTCGTGTCCTTGCTTGGAAACAGTAATGAAATGTTGCCCAATGGGCACATCTACCGTAAATCTTCCCTCGCTATCGGTCAAAATCGGGCGGCTGTCGGCATTAACGGCAATTTGTCCGCTGATGTAAACGTTTGCGCCAACGACAGGATAATTAGAATTTCTGAAAAGCACTCTTCCGCTGACAGGAAAAGAGGAAATATTTACGAAATCCGTTCCGTTGTGGACAGAAGAGGCGTGGGAGATGAAGCGAACTTGCTGTTGCGGATTAAATACGTGCATATTTCCAAGCGAGTCGCTAAACGACGGAACTATTATATAACTTGTTCCCTCGCCTTGATATGGAATTCCTCTTATCATATAATTACCAACGCTGTCGGTAATTCCTTTCATAGCCAACTGCGAAGAATCAGGAACATTTACAGCAAACCTAAGCATATTTCTTGTGGCGTGGTTATTATTAAACACTGTTCCAACGCGGCTAATATCAAACGCGTGATTGCGTAATCCACAGTTAAATGGCCAATAACCTATAAGTCCGCTTTCATTACCGAGTAAATAACGGTTAAAGTCGCGCCTAATTTCTGCTGTTGGCAATGCTCTGTTCCAAAAACGCACCTCGTCGATATACCCAATAAAACTTTGCCCTAAACTTATTCCGCGATTACTATTCACAACGAATATGGCTTCTAAATTTTCAGGAATATGCTCAGTGGTAAAAGTCGTAGTGTTATCATCATTCCAGTCGCGAGCAACTGTATAAATCCGCATATCATTGTCATTCCTTGTGATAGTGATATGCGAAAATTCATTGGCAGAAATAGTTGCGGAACGAGCTGTTATTGCTGTATTAAAACCTGTATAAATCTGAAACAGATTATCTCCGACATTTACCAAACGGATTGGTTGCTCGCCAATATTGCCGATAATTGTGTCTCCCGTATTTAGCACACTCGGATTTATCCAAAACTGTAAAGTCCATTGCCTTTGTGTTTGCATCCAAATATCATTAAATTGGTTTGACACCCATTCAAATCTGTTGGCGGCTGTTCCGTCCGAATGCAAGGAACGGCGATGGTCTGTTTCGCCTGCCAAAGTATTTCGACGAACTCGAATTTGTGTCTCTGCAACCGGTTGCCCGTTGCCAAATGTCACACGTCCCGAAATCGTTCCTGCTGCTTGTATAAAACCAATATCATAAACGTTATCTGCTGCGCAGGACTCAACAAGTTCTATGCGATATTCATAGAAAATACCAACTTCGGCATTGTCGTCAAACCAACTATTTACAGTTGTGCGACTCGTTATAGTTGCCAAAACAACCCAAGGTCCTGCGGGAACAGCAATAATACTATCCGCTCCTTTTCGCACTTCATTAGCCGCTACACGACGAGATATTCTGTAAACGACATCCGTGTTATTGTGCCCCTGAACAGACCATTCTAACTGCACTCTGTTAGCAAATTCGCCTTTAGAAGCCCTTAAATTGCCTCCTACAAATCTTAATAAATCTTGTGGGTGCGCTATGCCGGAGATTCCCGAATGAATATTGGAACTTTCAAAGAAATTAAAACGCACTCTGTATTCAAATCGAGAGCAAGGAGGGAGAGACGAATGCGTAAGAACATACGGTGTTGCTCTGCCATCAAAACTACCGCTGCCATTTGGCATATCGCCCCAATTACCCCAAGTTTCCCAAGAAGCATTTGCGTCTGCTCTTGTGCTCATCCGATATTCTATTTGGAAAGCGCCTGTATAACCGCTATGCGCCTCAAAAGAAATTTCGATGGTATTGGGATTTATCCCACTCTTTGCATTAACCGAAATGTTGTGCGCTGGAGCAGTTCTTATTGTTCTTCTATGGGAACCATGTTCCCTGATAACTGGTGCAGTAGTCCAAATAGAATTTGCGGTGCTTGAAGGTATCGAAGCAAATGTTTCGTTAGGCACTCCCGAACATTGATAAAGCACTGCATATTCAAAATTATTGTTGAAAGTAGTTGTTCTATCTACAAAGTTTTGCACTACACCATCTCTACCGACTGGAATACCAGGATAATTTAGTCGCACCTAATTACCTGCATTATTAGTTCTGCGATAAACCCAAAAATGTCCGCCTCGTGTGTTTGGATTTTCCGTTGTCCAAGAAACAGTCACTTCCCCACCATTTCTTGGGAACTGATTAAGCTCCAAGGTTATTGGGGCTCTTGTTTCAGGAATTCGTTGCCACCTAGCCCAAAAAGTTAAAGTTCTTGTATTGGCAGTAGGAGTTATTTGAGTTATGCGATTTCCCGATAAACCGCTATTGTCGTGCCAACCATAGAATATGTAGCCATTTCTATTTGGTGTTGGAAGAGTGAACACACCATCTCTTCTTGTTCGAGTTGTATTGCTTACGCCAGATCCGCCGTTTAGATTAAAATTAAAAGTGTATTGCGACCATCTTGCGTGAAGACCTACGTTGCCTTCTACATAACGTAAAGTTCCGTTGCCATTATAGTCAAAAACTCTCTGACCGTTATCATCACGAAACCACCCCTCAAAAGACCAACCACTCCTTGTAGGTGCGCCAGGATTAGTCAAATGTTCACGATTCCAAACTTCTCTTACATTGAATGCAGAGCCGCCATTAGAATTAAAATGGACAGTATGTAATGGTGTAAATCTGATTATTACGCGACCACTTCCGCCGCCAGAGCCTGGGTCGTAACGAGGAGTGCCACCACGACCACCAGCACCAAAATCATAGTGGCCATATCCTCCATATCCCAACGTTGAGTTACTACTTCCTTCGCGCCCATTTCTGCCATCTTCTCCATTAGTGGTAACTGTTAATTGGTCTGTGTTTGGCAGTGCCCCTCCGGTTATTCTACGTCCTCCACCGGAACCGCCGAGCCGGTCACGATCATGTCCGTGCCCACCTTGACCGCCGTCGGCGTAAATTCTTCTACCGTCAATTGTTATTGCCGAATGTCCACCAGTATGACCATTATGACCAGTACGGTTAGAGTTTGTCCTATTTCGTGCACCGCCACCACCGCCATAACCTACACGAATATCTCTAAGTTCAGTAGAGTTTTGCCTTGTAGTTATTGTTGCATTAACAAGTGCCCCGCTACCGCCGCCGCCACCTCTTCCATCTCTATTTGTTCCAAGCCAATTATCAGGGGCATCTGATCCTTGACCGCCACCGCCGCCACCTATTAGGCGAATATCAATGCGACCAGGACCAGTAAAAGTTCGTCGGCGCTCACCACCGTGATTGCCATGTTCTTCATTGCCAACTTGTGTAAACGTGTAAATTCTTGTAGCCGTTCCTGCACTCCAAACACTCCCCACTCCAGCAAGAACCAACATTGTCGCCAATACCACAATAGATTTGAATTTGCCCATAGAGCAACCCTCCCATAAAATATGTTTACGAACAGCAACAAAAAGGCTGTTCTGCCAATAATCATAGTTTACCACAACATAGGATTACAATTCAACGTATTTTTAACTAAAAACAGTTTGATGATGCAGAACAACCCGTGGGTTGGTTCTTATCAAACCATTATATAATTTTTTACAAGAACTGCGAGGAGATTTTCCTGCAATCCTATGTTGTGGTGGTAAGAATATACGTTATGCGTATAATCAAGCGGGAGGAAAATTTGGAATAGGGGAAATTTGCGGTGGAAAGTGTGAAAAAAGGCGCAGAGAGGTTGTCGGAAAGAAAGAGAGAAAATAGCAATGCGTGTTATCTGAAAAACTCAAATATTTGCCTATGATACTCCAGCAAAATTCCGACAAAAAGAGATACTATAGAAGCAATAACGAGCGGAAGACCTTTTCGTATATAGTAAAAAGCGTTTATTGCTAAAACGTTGCCCATGTTATTCATTTGATATTCGTGCCATTCTCTGTGTGCAATATATGCTTTTATGTAACAACTTGCAATTTCTTTGTCTTCCATATAATCATTTCCTATTTTATAATCTCTACAGCGAGCGTCAAACAACAATTTTTCAGCATTACTCTTTTTTCGCATATATTCTTTAATGTAATCTCCGTTTGAAATAAGCCCTAATGCTATTTTGTGATTTTTGACAAAAAAAGTAAGATAGCCGATTTGGCTTTTTTAATTGTGTGTTTCATAAATTTAAGTTTTACCTGTAAATTGACGGCATAAATTTAAGTATATTACGCATGCTGTTCGTCCTTTCCAAGAAAGGACTACCTTGAGGTGGTGCAATGCTGCTTATGGGCGTTAAAATCGGAGCGACAAAGGCTCTATCCGGCAAAAACTCGCCGTCTATTTCGGAACAATCCAACTCCATAAGATTTTCAAGCAACATACTCATTGTTAAAACCACCTTAGATACTATTGACAATTTCAGTTAAATATAACTTTCTCGCTTTAAAATACTTTATTGTTATACGGAAAAACGAATTTTTTTAATTTTTGCGGTTTTTATGGAATTTTCCTGCAATCCTATGTTGTGGTAGTGAGAATATACGTTATGCGTATAATCAAGTGGGGGGAAATTGCGGAATTGTGGAAATTTGCGGTGGAAAATTGCAAACATAGGCGCAAAGATTATCTTTGCGCCTATGTTGATTAGCCAAATTATCGATTCACCCCAACCCTTGACGAATAGAGGAAAAATCTTCCGCTTTGTCCTCGCGCCTCGACGAGAATAAGATATGTGCCGCTTGTAACAAGTCGTCCTGCTTGGTTTCGCAAATTCCAAGTAAATGTATCGGTATTTATACCGTTTGTTTCAAATACGGTGTTGCCTAAATTGTCCAAAATTCGCAAGGTTATTGTTGCCGATTCGGGTGTGCGAACAAAGATTACCGCAGAATCGGAGACGGGGTTTTCTTCGAGGATAATGCCGTATTGACGGGTTTCCGTTTCGCGGGGGCGGATTGAGCTTGGGTTGCAAATGTTGCAGTTAATGTCGTTGCAAGGTCTCAAAGAACAATCATGCGGAATTCGCAAACTCGGAAAACCGTCATTTACCCAAGAATCTTTCATTTCCCAAATATTCTCAAAATCCCAATCTACAAACGTACTTTGCTGCCTCATTTCTTCTTCGGTTTTTGTTGCGCTGCTTAACACGGCACCGGAATTAGTCCCTATAAGCGGAATAACAGGAAGATTAGTCCATACACCAACCCTAATTGATATTCTGCCTGAGGCGTAAGAATTAAGAACGCTGGAATTTACGGCATTTTGACCTACCAGCATGCCTTCAATTTGTCTTACTCCGGATAAATTCAAATGAGATACCGAATAACTATTTTGAATAGTCGCATTAGATTCGTTGCGTCCCACCAAACCGCCTATTCCCGCCGTAGAACGAAATCCTATTATTTCCCCCGTAAAATAACTATTATTAATTAAAGCCGAAACCCCCGAATTTCTTCCGACTAAGCCGCCGACATGCGAATTTGCTTCCGGACTTTCAGAGTGTCCGCTCACTTGCCAAGCAAAATAACTTCTTTCGATGACTCCTCCAACATTCCAACCTACCAGTCCACCGACATCTTGCCTTCCTTGCACGGTTGCAATAACACGAGAATTGATAATCCGTCCGTTTTGATTTCTTCCGACTAATCCACCGACGGAATTTCCGCTTCCTGATATATCAATAACTCCTTCTATAATTCCATCTGTGCTTAGCCCGAAAAGAGAAGTGTTTTCAATAGTTCCTCCGTGATTTCTTCCGACTAAGCCGCCGACATCGCTACCTCCCCTAATCCGAACTTCCGCAAGAATAAGGTTTTTTATAGTTCCTCTCAATACTCCGAATAATCCTTGAAAATTACCTGTGTTATTATTAGCAGTGTGCAACCCTATGATAGATTTGCCATTACCGTCAAATGTTCCCCTGAAATGATGATTTTGATTGTCGTTTTCCCATACTCCAATAGGCAAGTTCCAAGCAGCGCTACTAATATCAATGTCATTAGCAAGCGTAATTGTCTGCCCGTTAAAACTTTGTCCCATATTACTGACGCGTATAGCCAACTCTCTCAATTGTGTCTCTGTTGTTATTGTAATATTAGTTGCGCTCCAATCAATTGCTTGCCCAAAAACCGAAACCGTCAAAATTGCAAAAAGCATCGTTGTTAACTTGAATTTTTTGTTTGTATTCATAATATAAACTCCTTAATTTAAATATTTTCCCATTAAACTTTATCATAAAAATACATTGTTTCGTGAGTCCAAAACACAGAAAAATAAAAAAAGGTGAAATTCCGCAGAATTTCACCTTAAACATTGGTGGAGAATACAGGACTCGAACCTGCCACCTCCTGCGTGCAAGGCAGGCGCTCTACCAGATGAGCTAATTCCCCGAAAAATATTTTCAGTGGTGGGCTTGACAAGAGTTGAACTTGTGACCCCCGCCTTATCAGAGCGGTGCTCTAACCAACTGAGCTACAAGCCCCAATATTTTTTTAGGTTCTTATGTAAGATTATGATGTATGCGAGTCGGTAAAAATTGGTTATATATATCTTAGTTCGTGAACGAACTGATATAAGATTCTCCAGAAAGGAGGTGATCCAGCTGCAACTTCCGATACAGCTACCTTGTTACGACTTAGCCCCAATTATCAGCTT
>Ga0131853_10006253_pt1 | contig 21516 bp, 8 predicted proteins | sample TergutLab28metaG_FD_92764 | JGI IMG/M metagenome (GOLD analysis project Ga0131853, IMG submission 92764) | Labiotermes labralis P1 segment gut microbial communities from Petit-Saut dam, French Guiana - Lab288 P1 (version 2) (version 2) | ecosystem: Host-associated > Arthropoda: Insects >... | reverse complement strand
GCCACACAGTCTACCTGTCTCGGACTCTGCAGGATCAGATCAACAACAAACATGCAGTTCGCTCCGATAAACAAGCTACTTCAATGCTGCAATACAAACTGTGCTTGTACCAACAGCTGCAACGCTAACGGCACTAACCTACCGTCCTACTGTTTGCAATGTTATCGTAAATGTGTATAACAGTATTTCCACAGATCTTATCATTACCTCTTCTTTTAAGGTCGGATCATCAGAGATATTCATTAGTTTGTGTACCAAACTTACAGTCCTGTTTGCCTGAAACAAACAAATTAAATGTGTAAATCTATCTGTTATGCATGACTAACATATTATTGTCAACTGATACACAATTGACGGGACAATTTTCTGGTTTGTTCTCTCTTTCTCCCCGTATCTATTAAAATCTTTTTCCTAATCTTCACAATTACAACATAAAATCCTACATAATTACTCCTGAACTGGAACACTTTAAATGAATATCTAACAATGATGAACAAAATAAAAAAAATCTTTGGTATCTTTGCGTAACAAACAGCATATATTTAGTTTTAGCAGAGAACATAAAGTTTTGTTTTCGTACATTAACTACCAAGAATAAAACAGTAAACACAACCGTTTATAATAAAAATAAATGGTGTTCTAACTGCTATAAGTTTCAACCTATAATGGTCACCAAGTGTCAAGAAAATCTTCATTTCCCGGGATGAGGAATTACCCAACGTATAGTCAGAACTTGTGATGTAGACCTTGTACACCACCCTCACACTCTTTTAACGCACGCGATATATATATCGCGTGCTATATACATACAGGGTGTATCAAAATGATTGGAGCGGTTTCAATCTGCCATTACGACTTTCAAAACGCACACAGAAGTAAGTTTCCCATATGGAATGAAACAGCAGGTGTTCAAGTTTTGTGCGCATGCGCAATCGCACTCCCCTCTTCTCTCTCGGTCTGTGACGGAACAAAACGACAATGGCGACTCCGGAGCAAAAGGCGTTTTGTGGGTTTTGTGTGGAATTGGACTATCGCCACGATGTGTGCCGTGTGACTTAGGGTGCAAACATCGAATATTTGTAGGTAGGTGTCATAAACGTGTTGAGTTACTCTTTCATTTCTACTAGTATTTATAATTCTGTTCCCCATACTTGTGAATATAATCAACTTCAAAACCGCTCCAATCATTTTGATACACCCGGTATATATATATATATATATATAGCTACATCACACAGCGGTGAAGACAAACTGAAATTCTGAAAGACTTACTGGGAATTCTAAACACGAAAAACAGTTGTTTCCACCTGAAAACTCAAAACATGTTTTTCTGGTCTCAAGAAAACTCCAGTTCAGACGCTGTTGGTAGCTAAGTAGTTTTCAGTTTCCCCCAGCAAATAGAAGTAACCAGGTAAAAATGACGGATGCTTGCAAGGGAATTATTGCGCACCCACCACACGTGTTCACCTGGGTTCACGAAATGATATTCAGCACAGTCAAATGCCTAGTTCTCAGATCAGAATCGGCTGAAAACGTGATTACGCTGGCCCAACACCAACAGAATAGATAAGGTAACGACATTTATAATACACTGCCATATATAGTGTGCTTAATGCATTGTCATGGATTATTTAAAATTAGAACAATAATTTACTTAATGTAGTTCAAATCGCACACAGTAAACTCCTTTATTTAATTAATATGTTCAGGTGGCATAAGAGAAGATTAATATGGTTAAGGTCCTATCACAGTGCTCTACTTTATTTAATATGGTTTACGTCCCACGGACATAGACAGATTAACTTAATTTAATTATTCAATTCACGCTGTATTTTTAAATTTTACAGCACTATACGTGTGTTTGTAGTTCTATATGGGTGTGAAACTTGGTATATCTTGAGGGTGATTGAGAATAGGGTGCTGGAGAGGAAACGTGGGCTGAAGAGAGACGAGGTAACGGGGAAGTGGAGAAAACTACATAATGGGGAGCTTCATGATGCATATTCCTCACAAAACATTATTAAGGTGAACATATCGAGAAGAATGAGATGATTGGAGCATTTGGCATGTATGGGAGAGAGAAATGGTGTATGCAGGGCTTGGTGGAAAAACCTATGGGAAAGAGACTACTTGGAAGACAAAGGTGTAATGAGAGGTTAATATTAAATTGAATCTTCAGGAAGTGGGATATGGAACTTGAACTAGATTGATCTAGCTCAGGATAGGGACGGGTGGAGAGCTTATTTCGATGTGATAATGAACATTCTGGTTCCGAAACGTTTGGGGAATTTGTTGACTAGATGACAATCGGCCTGCGTCTCTAGAAGGACTCCGTTTTATGGAGTACGAAAGGTAGGAAGAAAGAAAGTAGTTTTAATGCAAATGAATAATAACGTTCCTACTTTGGTCGGATATTTGCAGTTTTACAAAAGTTCCAGTAATGCAACGTTATTCTGTTGGCCACGTGTTCAGAAAACAGACACTCGGACACCACAAGAGCAGCCCACTTACCTCAAGCGATGTGCGGTTACACACCGCAACTAGCAGCACAACTTGCGCAGTCCCCGCAAACAACCCACCTAATGAGGACATAGAAAAAAATAGTTTGGAGGAATAAAGGCTTAAGGTCGGGTTGGAAAGTCCACTGCTAAAAGAATAAGCCAAAAATAAAACCCCAATACTTCTTATTGTAACACTCAGAAAAATCTGAAAAGAGTACGTTCTGTTTACAAACTCCGATATGTCGCACAGGGAATCGTGATGTCGACACACTTTCCTCAGAGTGGACTTTAACACTGTGACGGAACTGGATACAGCTGAAGTATTTGAGTTCACAGAGCGGTCCACAGCTGTTGCTCTAATCATGTGATTTAGAGACGTTTTGTAAAGTGACTGGACTGGGAAATTAATAACAGTGTCATTGAGAACAGAAAAACGGTATTTTAAGAGAAGAACAAAATGAATAAATTGTGTATCTGATAGCAACAACACGACATCAGAAAAAAAGAACAATGTAATGTAGTAGACCATTTCAAAAATATAGGCGTAATTTGTGTCCACGGCCGCAAACCAAGTTCCATTAAAAGTTACAAGGGTAATTATGCAGCAAATTAGGTGAAAGATAAACACTCTATACAGTCTGTAATAGCTGATGCGTGCTCCAATATGCTCACTGTCTAATGCTGACACGTGGTCTAGAATTCTGAGGACATTCTTCCCATTGTTCAAACAAAATACTTGGACCACAACGCTCGGCATGCATATGACTGATGATGCGACTTGAGTAAACGCGTTTTGCAGCGCTTCGTTGCTGATGGATGTAGGAGACCAGAATACACTAATGTTTGAAATGAAAAAAGCACACACTCCTAAAATACTGTAAAGTAACCATAATGTGGAAAATTTGTATCTCGTGGAACCAGATTCTTCAACTGCAGCAAAAGGAGCAAGACACAACACTCGGGATATAAATATCACAGGCTTGAAAATGCGGTATACATCCATATTTAAATATATTTATGGCCTCTTCTTTCCCAGTTTAATGTGGAAAGTAGATGAATGTACACATATACACAGGTCAGCACGATCAGTCTTGACAACACAAGAACCTTTACAGTCACAGAATAAATTTTCACGAATATATTTCCACTATTTTTGAAGGTATAATTAGTGTCTACAGGCTGTTCATTCGACAAGATCGTAGAGATCTTGTTATTAGAAGGCGGCTAGAACAAATTTCCATCAATAGGTAATTTTATAATGGCTTTAATAGATCAAGAAGATAAAGGGAAGAAGGAAAGCAGCGAAGAATCGTTTATCGCTAAGTTTAAGACGCTGTTTGCTTCTTACGTAATTGCTACAACGTTCCATTATTCCCACGTCTATAAAATTGAGTAATTTTATCGAACAAAATGTATAAAATGTCTTGTAAATTTCTTGCTGGGAGCTAAATAACAGCTGTTCTGTTGGCATACTAATCTAATTAGCGTTATAAATTACTTAATTAAAAATATATATGAAAATGAAATTAAAGTACACTCGTGTAAATATTACAACTCAGTCATTTTAATTCAAGGTTGAAGCATTTAATTATGTTGCATAGACAAGTCTATAGAATTGTTAATATTTCTGTTCGTAACAGTACATATAAAATTTTCTGTACAAGAAGAGGTATAAATATGTTATAAAATATTTTCTGTAGGTATGAAGTAAAACGCGATACGTTTCAAGGGGTCTGTTCTTCTGGGATGTGACTTCAGACCCTTAACGATATAACCGATACAGGGAGTAAGTCCTTTTTAAGAGTCAAAATTATACATTTGTTAGATAGGTCAGAATTGTTTAAATTGATGGTTTGGTTTATGATGGAGGAGAAATTGTAGAGAGTCAATATAGCAGCTTACAGGGACAGAGAGTTTCATGGCGGGTATAGCAAGTTAACAATTTCGATGTTTGTCAGTGTCAGAATTGATGGATTAGGGAAGGTTTGAAAAAAAATAGACTTTGTAAACATTGACAGCTTTTGGGACATCTTAAGTCTTGCTGGGAAGATTTACAATGTTAGGCACGCTTGGACACTAAAAGAAATCAGTAAGACGCGTGAAGGATTTCACACGGGCGACGACAATGGAACAACGTTACATAAATGAAAGTCAATGGGGTTAACGTATTCAAAATTTCTGACTTTTTGGACCTATTAGGGAGCAGCGAAATTTAAAATTTAGTCAATCGGGAATAGTAAGAAGATTTAAGGGGAATGAACTTGAATCGACGAGTTTTGGAAAACCTAACGCAAGAGGACTCCGGTTTATACCTTGGAAGTGACAAGTTGTGTACGCGTACCGAAGCTAGCAGTGAATACATTTTTCAAAGGCGCATCCATACATCACACAGATCTGTATATGTCAACATCGGGAAATAATACAAATAATATTAATAGTGACAAGTGTTAATAATATTACTGTTCCACCACTTAGAACACTTAGAATCCCTGACAGAAAGACATGCCGACCGATCGAATAGCTGGGTGCGTTGTAACAATAAAGGCAATACGTTCCTACGAAAATTCGGAAACAAGTAACCTACTTGTGCCTTGCCATATCCCGCAACGGAGTACTCACACCACACAGCCACGATTCGCTCAAAACTCGCACGATAAACATTATCAGAATACAACAAATTACTAAATAATTTATTTTCTCTAACTGTATCATGGGAATTTGGAAGAGGAAAGAGCATTAGCAGTATTTGAAAGGAAAATACAGCGGAAAATATATGGACCAATGAAAGAAAAAGAATTATGGAGAATTCGACGAAACGATGAATTAGAAGTTATAATTAAGGGGGAGAACATTGTCAGGTTCATTAAATGCCAAAGAATACGATGGCTTGGTCACATAGAAAGAATGCATGACATCGCAATTCCAAAAAAGATGTTGTGCGGAAAGCTGTATGCAACAAGACGAATGAGATGGCTGGATGACGTGTCCACGGACCTGAGTAAAATGGGAATAAACGATTGTAGAGAGAGAGCAAGGGATCGAGAGGCCTGGAGGCGTATTGTAAAGATGGCCAAGGCCCACCCCGGGCTGTAGAGCCACCGAAGAAAAATCATGGGAATTACGACTCGCCTCTGAAGGTTCATTAGGAAAATAGTATTTGGGCTGTTGGTTGGGCAGGGTCAGTAACCTCTATGTAAAAAAAAGAGCGGCTTGGTTCAATAAACCTATATTAAAACTCGTCAGAGTCACATGGCATTGTTTTTATCACGTGACCGTGAGTGTGACCACACATATAAACAAACATGGCTGCTATGCGTATTGAAATTTACATTTGTTTTATTACGTGGGCGTAAATAACATCTCAATCTAAATTAGAACACGTTAAACCACTTGGTTTTGTTTACACGATGCATACAACATGCTGACCTAAACAAATATGGCGGCTATGCGTACCGAAACTGAATACTGTTATGGTAACGGGATTTTGTGAAACAAATTTTGTGCATCAAGTTGGTTAAATACTGAGATAAATATACTGAGATGCACGGTCAACAAAACTTCAAAATTCATGAGAAGTTAATGGTTCACAGCAAATCAGGAAATTCCCCGCATTTTATGAAACCGGAAGGTTCATTAAAGCATTCACAAGGGCGGGACAGCTGTCCCTATCTTGGGCCAGCTCGATCCAGTCCAACAGTCCCAAAACCCCACTTCCTGACGATACATCTTATTATTTACCTCCCATCTACGACAGTCTTCCAGGTGGTCTCTGTCCCTCAGGTTTCCCCACCAACACTCTGTATATGCACTACTCTCCATCATACGCTCTACATGCTCCGCCCATCTCATTCTTCTCGATTTTATCACCCGAACAATATCGGGCGAGGAGAACAGATCATAAAGCTCCTCCTTATGTAGTTTTCTCCACTCGTCTTTACCTAGTCCTTCTTAGGCCCAAGAATTCTCCTCAACACCCTATTCTCAAACATCCTCAACCTACGTTCCTCTCTCAATGTGGGTGACCAAGTTCAACACCAATACAACAGGCAAAATTATAGTTCTGTATAACGTAATATTTACATTTTTGGATAGCAAATTGGAAGACAGAAGATTCTGCACCGAATGACAACAAGCTTTCCCTGACTTCAATCTGCTCTTAAATTCTTCCTGAATATAATTTAGGTTTGTTTCGATGTTCCCACTTGTTTGAGACATTAAGACCAGTGCTAGGTCCCTGCTAGGTCCGAATTAAAATTCATTTAAATATTGCTGTCTGAATATATTTGGACTTTGAACTGAAAGATGGCGCCGGATCTAAGCATTTGAACATGGCTGACGTTTTGGATAGGTCAACGACATGTCCATATATCACAATTACACCGCTTTGTTAGACAGCGGAGGAGAGGGCTAGAGACAGGGGCTAAGAGCCCATCAACACCTGCATAATATCAACGTCACGTGACCATAACAATATTCAGTTGCGGTACGCATAACCGACATATTCCTTATGTACAGTAAGTGGTCAAGACATATTACATAAAAAAAACCACGTGGTTTAACGCATTCGAATTTAGGTTAAAAGGTCATTTACATGACGTAATATCAACAAATGTCACGTCATGTAAACAATGCCAAATGACCATAAGGGGTTTGAATGCAGATACACTCTGCACTGCAGCCATATTTGTTTTCACATACCTCACTCTCGTTCATGTTATGTGCACAATGCCAAGTGAAAACAATGATTTTAGCGTTAGGTTTAGTGCATATAGTCGCCACATTTGTTTACATAAAAGTCAGTGACCCTGTTCAACCCACAGCCTGAACACCATTTCAAGAACAAATCCTTTATCACGTCAAATGCCAAGTAAGCAAACATGTTGAATTATGAACCAACAGTTACGTTTCTTTTCGTTGCTACTTTACATTTTTTAAATCTCTTAATGTTTAACGCAACTGGAGGGTACTCAACTGATCCTTACGAAGTACAACGGTCAGTAGCCTGCATGTACCGGTCACATTCAGAAATCAAACAGGGATATTGCAACACACAATCTGTTTATTTCCACACCACGATTCCGGAAACAGCTATCTCAATTTAGCTAAAAGCATAACATTATCCCACAAAGGAAAGTGTCATTACAACAATTTACGTATTGCAACTATTAAAACAGGGAGTTCCAAAATGTACGCTCCATGGTCGCGGATTGCCATATTCCAAGTTCAGTTCTTCCCATAATCAGTACATTTAACACAACATGTGATAATTTGCAAGTCAATAATAGCCCCCTTATGAATATCCACGTACTTTGAACTTCATAACCAGCTCTAATCATACCCGAGTCATCCAGACACTTGTATATGGAAACAAAGGTTTGTGTGTCATATAAGGTCAGGTATCTTGGACTCGAGACCTTCTCAAATCGCACGACGAAACATATTTTCGTGTTTACACAACAGGAAAGTAATTGGTCTGAGTAACGGCCGTAGCGTGGCAGTTCAATTACGATAATGAGGTAACCATTAACACAGAAAAATAACATTATCGAACGGAGGATTATGCAAAGCTCCTCTTTATAAAAACTGTAATGAAATTAAATAAATAAAATACATTCAGTTTGAATTTCTTTGCCAAAAGAAAAAAATTCCGCTCCATTCTGTGATCCATTTCGGTAGCTGTAATTATTAAAAAACGGAAAGGTTTCAAACAGACAAGCTGTTTAGCCTATCATACTGTAAGTTGTATACAGTGTTGCATGTTTCGGCAGTTCGGTGCCATCAGATCTACTTGCAGCCATTTCATACATCCAAAACACCGATATCTGATTTACACAACCGTGTGTATGACACATGGATACCAGCAATACTGCACTAACTGTTTACTGTTTATTTGAAACAACGATAGAATTACATAAACACGTGTCCATGCCCACGTGTGTGTTAAGGGTCCATGGGGTTCTGACCCAGAAGATGATTGCAATAGCGACAGAAATATTTAGTTAATAAGTGATAAGCGATAAACACAAATTACCGGTGTGCGTTTGTTGGTCTACTACACAAATTTCAATACTCCTTAAGTACATTACCGGTAACAAGACCGTCATTGTTCTTGTGACAGGACTGCAGTGTTCCACACGCTTGACAGAACATTCCACAAGTGTCCAGATCACATCCAAATTATTCTCTTCTCCAGTGCTTCACTTCGTTCCACGACAGATATTTACTCGTATTTTGTACACAGTTTTATGTGCACACACACTTTGGACGTTGATATGGGAGTTGGCCAAATCAAAACTGCTTTAAACAATAATTTAATATCTAAAAACTGATTATTTTTTATAGTTTAATTAATTCAAATATTTGTGCTCGACGATGGATTTAAATTATAGTGATTTCTTTCCTAACCTCATTACACACTCGTATTAGTCTTCGGCACTGAGAAGGCGACCTTACCTTCTGTTAACTTTACTCTTGTTCTTACATTTATCGTCACATTGAGCATTGTCTTATAGATGTCACTAGTGTTCACACAAATTGACTAAAACAAAAGATGATGGTTGTTTCTGTTAAAACAACATGCTCCATGAGTATAAGCTCAACCTACAGTTTCCAATATTCAGTCTAAGACACACACAAACACCGAAAATTTTTGCTCATAAATTGCACATATAAATTGCCTCTTTTATTGCCCTTGAAGTTCTTCTGTTCAGACAGACAGACAGACAGACAGCTGTTTTATGATACAGTCGTTACGGCGACACTGGGCTGACATCATCGACGGTGGTTAATGAAGTATGTAACTGCACAAGAATCACAAAATAAGCTGCCACTGCTCCAACAATCTGCAACATTGCACAATAACTCCTTAAAAACAGTGGTAGAACTAATTTACAGAGTTATCAGTTCCTTAATCTCGTTTATTATCCAAGAGCACACAACATTCGGATAAACCATATTAGTTTCAATGGATAGATCAGCCGGTATAGCCACTCGCTACGGGCTGGACGGTCCAGGGTTCGAATCTCGGTACGGGCGAGGTTTCCACACCTTCCAGACGGTCTCTGTGGCCCTGAGTACCCCCTAGACAAGGGGTACCGGATGATTCCCGGAAATAAAGCGGCTGGGACGTCGTGTTGAACACCTACCCAATTTGAGCTGATGTTACAGAAAGAGTGGTATCCGTGTCGCAGATTCAGCCTGCACACGGATACCACGCCAACCCAACAAACACACCGAAACAACACCACACATCGAAACAACAACACACGACAAATGTGGTAATTCAACAGAATAGTCATAAGTTCCTGATGATGGATATATTAATATCTGAAACATGTTGAGCGCATAAGAAGTGAAATAAAAATAGCAAGTAACATTAAGTTGGTCTTTTGTTTTCAACTATTACAATGATGCACGGTCCAAGAAACATAAGATTAATTTCACTTATCATTTGTGACGCATTACTGTACCAAACACCGTGAAGGTAAGGCGGAAAGGCCAGTAGCGTTATTTACCGCATAGAGGAGAGTGGAGTCTAGCTGGAAGAGCCCGCAGGCTGTGAACTGGACTTTGCGATGTAACAGCTGAAGTGAGAACAGCTGAAGCTGAAAGACAAAGAAGTATGCAATGACGTCAGCACAGTCGACAGGCATATATATGTACTGTATATACAGCACATGTGCACAGAATCAACAGTCTACACAAAACATACAGACAGTATCACAAACCACGTACACAAATACACCGACGTTCTTCATGCAACATTGGAAGAAACAACCTTAAGAATGCAGGTCAAAGTGTGTATCTACATGCATGTCGTTTAGACAAATAATGTATTGGGGAGTGAATATCTACAGTTTCAGCAGTTGCACAAACAAGTTACTATGATCAAATTCAACGTGTACACACGGCGATACTGTTCAAACACGACGACGATGACGACAACAATTATGTTATTATTATTATTCAGCTATATAAATTCGCTTTAAAATGTAAAATCCGGCATAAGCAGGTCTGGTATTTTTAAATGTGTACAAACAAAAGACACACATTAATAACGTAGTGTTAAGTTGTGGCCATGACTTCCGATCATTAACCATCAGCATCATGTCACTTTCTAATTTCCTCTCAAATAGCTATACCAGGTACGGCGTCATATTTCTCTCACATCTACACTATAGCCGATATAACAAGCCGCAACATTAGCAGCCTAACCCTTCCGTCCACTGTTAGCAATATTACCTTAAATCTGTATTACAGTATTTCCACAGTTTGTATCATTACCTCTTCTTTAAAGTTCGGATCATCAGAGATATTCATTAGTTTGTGTACCAAATCTGCAGTCCTGTTTGCCTGAAAGAAACACATTACAGTCTCTTATTCATGACTACTATATTATTGCCAAATGCTACACAATTAACGGGACAGTTCTCTGGTTAGTTCTCCCTTTCTGTCTCTATCTATTACAATATTTCCCTAATCATTACAATTGAAACATAAAACACTACACAATTATGTCTGAAGTGGCTTACATTAAATGTAATATAATATAAAATAGTGCACGTCAGCACGACCACTTTATTACTCAAGGTAATAGAGTGGTGTGCAGAACATCTTGTGACTCAATTGACAAAATATGCCTGAAGATGACTAATCTATAGTCGAAACATGTAGCCTTATAATTGCCGTGAATAATAAAGTGGTTGTGCTGATGTACACTATTTAATATTCTATTACGTTTATAAGCACATCGTGATGCTTACATTAAATGAATATCCAAAAACGATGAAAATAATAAAGGTCTTTGATATTCTCACACGTTAAGTGACAAGAATAAAGCAGGCAACACAACCGTTTATAATACACACAAATACCGCTGTACTTTCTACATGTTGCAACCTCCAACGGTCACCAACAGGCTAAGAAAAAAAAATTAACTTCTCAGGGTGAGGAATTAACCCTTAGCCTGCTAACGTGGAGAATATGGTGATCTCCTAGAAATGTCAACAAATTTATCATGTACTATTTGGTGACCTACGTTTGGTAACGTTCAAAGTCCTCTCTTTTTATTGTCTGCACAATGTCTCAATACTGAATCAGTCATGAAAGGCGTCCTGTGTCATATTTGTGTCTAAACATAGATGTTTTTCGAAAATCATGCGCAAAATTTAAATACCACGCAGAATAATTCGGCGAGCTGGGACTTACAGATGGGATTTAACTCGGCATTTAAAGGGTTAATCAACGTTTCTTAAGACTTCGTGATTTATACTTTGTGTACTTTCCTCACACTCTTTTAACCTTCTGACGCCTAATGTCAACTATAGTGGTCGTACCGCACCGCTAACCTCTGAAGTTGCATTTTGTATATTTATTCAACAAATATATGTACTGAATATTTTAAACATGGTGTATACTCTCCGTTTTCTTCTTTTCAAAATGCAGTTTGCTTCATAATTCTAACTTATTTGGTTCCTGTATTATTTACATTTTATATACAGGGTGTGCTAAAATTTAAAAAAAATAATTCCGGCGCCAAAAGGTTAAGGCATGCGATAATTATATAGCTGCACCTCACAGCAGTGAAGACAAACTGAAATTCTGAAGGACTGACTGGGAGTATAGTTTTATCACTGGTAATTATGAACGCGAAAATCAGTTAGGTCCATCTTGAAACTAAAAAGAAGTGTTTCTGGTCCCAGGAAAACTCCAGTCCGGACGTTATTGGTTACTACGTAGTTGTGTTCCCCCCCCCCCCCAGCAAATAGAAATTGCCAGGTTAAAATTACGGACCCTAGCAAACGAAGTGTTGAGAACCCCGCATAAGTGTTTCCCTGGGTTCACGAACTGAGATTCAACTGTGTCATATTCCTAGTTCTCAGAGCAGAATCGGCTCAAAACGTTATTTCGCTGGCCCAACACCAACAGAATAGATTGTTTAACGATATTTATAATACAATTTCATTTCCCTATGTGCAAAGTTGATTCCGTTACCATATCTATTTGTTCAATAAACGGTCACGAATTATGTAAAATCAGCACACTGATTTACTGGATATAGTTCAAATCGCACACAGTAAACTCCTTTATTTAATTAATATGTTCAGATGGCATAAGAGAAGACTAATATGGTTAAGGTCCCATCACAGTGCTGTACTTTATTTAATGCGGTTTACGTCCCAAAGACGTAGACAGATTAATTTAATTTAATTATTTAAATAATTTTATGGTTTTAAAATGCACAGCACTATAAGTGTTCCTGTTGCTTTATATGAGTGTGAAACTTGGTCGTTTAAATTGAGAAAGGGACGTGGGCTGAGGGTGATTGAGAATATATGGTGCTGGGGAGAATATTTGTGCCTAAGAGAGACGAGGTAGCAGGGGTGTGGAGAAAACTAATTAATGAGGAAATTAATGATCCATATTCCTCACAAATTATTATTTGGGTGAACATATCGAGAAGAATGAGATGGGTGGGCAATGTAGCACATATGGGGACAGAAAAGGCGTATACAGGGTTTGGTGGGAATGAGAACACTTGGAGGAACCATGAGTACATGAGAGGATAATATTTAAATGGATCTTCAGGAAGTGGGATATGGGACTTGAACTAGATTGATCTGGCTCAGTATAGGGACGAATGGAGAGCTCTTGTCGGTGTGATAATGAACATTCCGGTTCCGTAAGGTGTGGGGAATTTGTTGACTAGATAACAATCGGTGAGCGTCTCTAGAAGGTCTCTGGTCTATGTAGTAAGAAAGAAAGAAAGAAAGAAGAAAGAAATAAAGAAACAAAGCAGTTCTAATACAGATAATTATAAACGTTACTATATTTTTCTTATAGTTATAATTATTACAGATGTTCCAATAATGCAACTTTATTGTGTTGGCCACGTGTTCAGAAAGCAGACACTCGGACACCACAATTGCAGAACACTTACCTCATGCGATGCGAGGTTACACACCACAACTAGCAGAAAAACTTTCGACGAGTCGACAAATACCCTAACTAATGCGGACATAGAAAGAAAATGGTGAGAGGAGAACAGTGTTAATGCACTGGCTGTAGAAATTTTAGTGGCAAGAGAAAATGTCGTATGTAAAACTTGAATACAAGTTACTGCAACACTCAGAAGAATCTGCAAAGAGTACGTTCTATTTACAAACTCCGATATGTCACACAGGGAATCGTGATGTCGACACGCTTTCCTCAGAGTGGATTTTAACACTGTGACGGAACTGGATACAACTGAAGTACTTGAGTTCACAGAGCGGTCGACAGCTGGTGCTTTAATCATGTGATTTAGAGACATTTTGTAAAGTGACTGGACTGGGAAATTAATAACAGTGTCATTGAGAACAGAAAAACGGTATTTTAAGAGAAGAACAAAATGAATAAATTGTGTATCTAATAGCAACAACACAATATAACACATAACATACACTGTATTGATATAGACGAATTTAAAAACGTAGACGTAATTTGTGTCCAAGGCTGCAAACCAAAATATACTAGGAACTACTACGGAAATTATGCAGCAAATTAGGTGAACGATAAACACTCTATACAATCTGTAATAGCTGATACGTGCTCCACTATGCTCACTGTCTAATGCAGACACGTGGTCTAGAATTCTGAGGACATTCTTTCCATTGTTCAAACAAAATACTTGGACCACAATGCTCGCCAAACTTGTGACTGATATTGTGACGTAAGTGAACGAGTTGAACAGCCCTGCGTCAGTGACGGTTAAATTAATCCAGATTAAACTGATCTGTGAAATGAAAGAAGCACACACTCCTAAAATACTGTAAAGTAACCAGAATATGGAAAATTTGTATCTTGTGGAACCAGAGTCTTCAACTGCAGCAAAAGGAGCAAGACAAAACACTCTGGACATAAATATCGCAGGCTTGAAAATGCGGTATAAATCCATTTTTAAATATATTTATGGTCTCTCCTTTCCCAGTTTAATGCGGAAAGTAGTTGAATGTACACATAGACACAGGTCAGCAGATCAGTCCTGACAACACAAGAACCAATGCAGTCAGAGAATAAATTTTCACCAATATATTTCCACTATTTATGAATGTATAATTAGTGTCTGTAGGGTTCATTCGACAAGATCGTAAATACGTTGTTGTCAGAAGCTGGCTAGAACAAATTTCCATCAATAGCTAATCTTTATAATGGCTTTAATATATAAAGAAGATGAAGGGAAAAAGGAAAGCAACCAAGAATCATTTATCACTAATTTTAGTAACCCAATGCTTGCTTTTTACGTAATTGCTACAACGTTCCATTATTCCCTCGTCTATCAAATTAAGTAATTCTATCGGACAAAGTGCACTATTGTCTTGTAAATATCTTGCTCGGAACTAAATAACAGCTGTTTAGTTGGCACATCAATCTAATTAGCGTTAGAAATTACTTCATTAAAAATGTATGTGAAAATGAAATTGAAGTATACTCGTGCGAATATTCAAGGAGATCGTTCTTCTGGGTTGTGACTTCAGACCTGTGATAAAGGCAATACGTTCCTCCGAAAATTCGCAAACAAATTACCCTCTGGTACATCCCGGGACTGAATACTCAACCGCACAGCCATGAACCCTTCGAAAAGAGAAAGATAAACAACATTAAAATGCAACAAATCAATAAACAATTTATTTCCCTCACTAACTCATGGGAATTAAATTTTTAAATCTGAAGGTTCATTAGGAAAGTAGTATTGAACTTGTGGGTTCGGCAGGCCCAACAATCTGTATGTAAACAAAAATGGCGGCTCTTCGCATTAAACCTATAGTTAAACTCGTTAGAGTCACAAAGCATTGTTTTCATCACGTGACAGAGTGTGACAACATATGTAAACAAATGTGGCTGCTATGTGTAATGAACTGCAACTTAAAATCCTTATGATTATAACGTATTGTTTTCATCACGTGGCATTTGTTCATATTCTGTAGATGTCAATGGCATCTTAACCCAAATTTGAATGGGTTAACCAGGCGCATTTGTTTACATTCCCTATATTTATGACTCTTATATGTAAACAGATATGGCGACCGTGAGTACTTAATTTCAAATTCATATGATTATGGTCATAAGGCATTGTTTATATGACGTGACATTTGTTTGAGGTTCTTTGTCACATGAAAAAACTGAACGATGTCCTGTGATCCATTTCAGTATCCGTAATTATTCACAGACGGAAAGGCTTCATACAGACAAGCTGTTCAGCTTATCATACTGTAAGTTACATACAGTGTTACATGTTTCGGCAGTCCGGTGCCATGAGATGTACTTGCAGTCATTTCATACATCCAAAACACCGATATCTTATTTACACAACCGTGTGTATGACATATGGATACCAGCAATACTGCAGTACATGTTTAGTATTTACTTAAAACAATAATAAACATACATAAACACGTGTCCATGCCCACGTGTGTGTAAAGAGTCACGAGGTTCTGACCCTGAACATGATCGCAATAAGGACCGATAGATTTAGTTAATAAATGATAAAGATAAACACAATTTACCAGTGTGCGTTTGTTGGTCTACAACACAAATTTCAATACACCTTACGTACTTTACCGGTAACAAGACCGTCATTGTTCTTGTGGCAGGAGTGCAGTGTTCCACACGCTTGACAGAACATTCCACAAGTGTCCAGATCACATCCAAATTATTCTCTTCTCCAGTGCTGCACTTCGTTCCACGACAGATATTTAATCTTATTTTGTACACAGTTTTACGAGCACAGACAATTTAGCCATTGGATATGGGAGTTGGCCAAAAATCACAACTGCTGTGGACAATACTCGTAATTTAATACCTAAGATGAGCTAATGTTTTTCCAATTCTATTTATTCTGATATATGTGCCTGAGGATGAATTTAAATTACAGGCCGAAATATGTAGAACATATTATACATTAGAAGTACTTTCTACTGACTTATTTATTTATTTATTTATGATACTCACACACAGCGGGATGCCTTATGTCACGATGTTGCCAGACACGTATAGCGATTTCTTTTCCTAACCTCAATAGACACTCGTATTAGTCTTCGGCACTGAGAAGGCGACCTTAGCTTCTGTTAAAGTTACTCTTATTCTTACATTTATCGTCACATTGAGCATTATTTGTAGATGTCACTAGTGTTCACACAAATTGACTAAAACAAAAGATGATTGTTACAGTTAAAACAACATGATCCATGAACATAAACTCAGTCTACGTTTTCCAATATTATGTCTAAGACACACACAAATACCGAGTCACTTCAATTATTAACCAACAATTGCACTTAAATAAATTCCACATAAAAACACCTAAAAACAATTAAAATCACCCCGACATGTTTCGATCTTTTTTTAGATCATCATCAGGGAGCTGTGTTTCTCCTTGCTAAAGTTATATTATAACATTCACAATTTAATTCGTTTCTGTAAACATGGTGTTGTGGCAGCATGTCATGTTGTGTGGGAATAGGCTGTTGAGAGTGCAGCTGGCTGGGTGTGCGTCGTGTAAATATTACATTCCAATCATTTTAATTGAAGTCTGAAGCATTTAATTACGTAAAACAGACAAGTTTACAGAGTCGTTAATATTTCTGTTCGTAACAGTACATATAAAATGTTCTGCACAAGAAGAGGTATAAATGTGTTATAAAATATTTTTTGCGGGTATGAAGTAAAACGCGATATGTTTCAAGGGGTCTGTTCTTCTGCGATGTGACTTCAGACCCTTAACATTAAAGGAAGTACGTTCCTATGAAAATTCGGAAACAAATCACTCACAGGTGCCTTGCCGCATCCCCCAACTGAGTACTCAACCACACAGCCACGAATTGCTCAAAACGCGAATGATAAACATTATTAGAATGCAACAAATTACGAAATAATTTATTTTCCCTAACTGTATTATGGGAATTATCTCTTTCCTCTGAAAGTTCATTGGGAAAGTAGTATTGGGATTGTGTGTTGGTAGGGTCAATGAACTATATGTAAAATATAGCGGCTAGGTGCAATAAACCTATTCTAAAACACGTCGTCACATGGAATTGTTTTCATCACGTGACCGAGTGTGTGACTCCATATATAAACAAATATGGCTGCTATGCGTATTGAACCTCAACTTAAAGTCCTTATGATCGTATGGTATTGTTTACATTCCGTGATATTTGTTCATATTATGCGGATGTCAATGACCTCTTGACCTAAATGTGACTGAGTTAACCACGTGGATTTGTTTACATGATATGTCTTTACCACTGTTGTATGTAAACAAATATGGCGGCTCTGCGTACTTAACCTCAACTTAATGTTATTATCGTCATAGAGCACTGTTTACATTCCGTGACATTTGTTTGTATTATGTGGGTGTAAATGACATCTTAACTTAAATTCGAATGAACTAAACAACTTATTTTTGATTACCTGATATCTACCACATGTTTTACGTAAACAAATATGGTGGCTAGGCGTACCGAAACTGAATATTGTTAAGGTCACGGGACATTTGTTCGCATAATTCAGGTGTAGGCAAGCTATTAGCCTAAAGTGTAACAGGTTAGACCACGTAGTTTTTTTTTTTAAATTTGATGTGGCTTTAACCCAATCTCAAATTACACAATTTATTTAATTAAGCCCCCTCCACAGCCCTAGCCCCCGCACTACAGTAGAACGGTACATTTGTCATAGCTAGACAGGTCATTAACCTACCCCAAACAAATGCTCAAAACCAAGTTTAAATGCTTAGATTCGGCGCCATCTTTGACTTAAGACCACTGCTTACCTAATTAATTACTTACTTATTCCATGGAGCAGAGTCCTTCATGAGAAGCTAACTGATTTTCAGGCAATCAAGTAATTCCCCGAATTTTATGGAATCCGAAGATTCATTACCGCATCCACAAGTGCCCGCCAACTCTCCTTATCCTATGCCAGCTTGATCCAGTTCATGTCCGAACATTCCACTACCTGAAGATCCTTCTTAATATTATCCTACCTTCTACGACAGGGATTTCCTAGTGGTCTCTGTCCCTCAGGTTACTGCACCAAAACCTTGTATGTGCCTCTTCTGCCCATCATATGTGCTACATGCTCCGCTCATCTAATTCATCTCGATATTATCAACTGAAAAATATAGGGTAAGATGTACAGATCATTAAGCTCCTCATTATGTAGTTTTCTCCACTTCCCGGTTACCTCGTCACTCTTAGGCCCAAATATTCTCCTCAACATCCTATTCTGAAACACCCTCAGCCTACGTTCCACCCTGAATGTGAGCGAACAAGTTTAACACTTATACAATACAACAGGCAAAATTATAGTTCGTTATATTTTGGATAGCAAACTGAAGACGAAACATTCTGCACCGAGTGACAACAAGCATTCCCTGAATTCAATCTGCTCTTAATTTCTTCCTGAATATAATTTTGGTTTGTTAAAGTTTTTCCAAATGTATGAAAAACTTAAGACCAGTGCTAGGTCCCTGCTAGGTCCGAATTAAAATTCATTTAAATATTGCTGCCTGAATATATTTGGACTTTGAACTGAAAGACAATGCCGGATCTAAGCATTTGAACATGTCAACGACCTGTCCAGCTATAACACTTATACCGCATTGTTAGACAGCGGAGGATAGGGCTAGGGACAGGGGCTAAGAGCCCATCTACACCTGCATAATATAAACGTCACGTGACCATGAACAATATTCATTTGCGGTACTCATAACCGCCATATTTATTACGTATAATAAGTGGTAGAAACGTATTACATAAATAAAACCACATGGTCTAACGTATTCGAATTTAGGTTAATAGGTCATTTACATAACGTAATATCAACAAGTGTCACGTGATGTAAACAACGCCATAAGACCATAAGGAGTTTGTGTCTCAATACACATAGCAGCCATATTTGTTTTCATACAGCACAGTCTCGGTCATGGTATGTGAACAATGCCATTTGAAAATAATGACTTTAAGGTTAGGTTTAGTGCGCACAGCCGCCACATTTGTTTATATCAAAGTCAATGACGCTGCCCAACTCACAGTCTGAGCAAGTCCATTTCAAGAACAAAACTACCACGTCCCCAACTGCCAAAATAGTAAACTCGTTGTATTATCAACCTACAGTTACAGTTCTTTTCGTCCCTAGTTTCCATTTTACAAAGTTTCTTACGTTTAACGCAGCTGGAGGTTATTTAACACCGCCTTATCAAGCACACTGGTCAGTAGCCTGCATGTACCGCCACATTCGCAATTCAAATAGGCACCTTGCACACAAAATCTGCTTAATTCCACAAACGATTCTAGAAACACCTATCTCAGTTTTCCCACATGCATTACATTATCTGATAAAGGAATCTGTCATAAGAAAAACTGACGTGTAGAAAATATTAAAACAGGGAGTTCCAAAATGTACGCTCCATGGCCCCAGATTGCCATATTCCAAGATCAGTTCTTCCCATAATCAGTACATTTCACACAACATGTGATAATTTGCAAGTCAATAATAGCCCCCTTATGAATATCCACGTACTTTGACCTTCATAACCAGCTCTAATCATAATCCGAGTCATGCAGACACGTGTATCTGGAAACAAAGTTTTCCATGTCATATAAGGTCAGGTATCTTGGACTCTACCTTCTCCAATCACACCACCAAGATATATTTTCGCGAATTCACAACAGGAAAGTAATTTGTCTGAGTAAATGGCCGTAGCGTGACAGTTCAATTACGATAATGCGGTAACCATTAACACAGGAAAATAACATTAACGATAGGAGGATTATGCAAAGCTCCTCTTTATAAAAATTATAATAAATTTAAACAAATAAAAAAAATATATTCAATTTGAGTTTGTTTGCCAAAAAAAAACTGCGCTCCATTCTGTGATCCATTTCGGTAGCTGTAATTATTAAAAAACGGAAAGGTTTCAAACAGTCAAGCTCTTTAGCCTATCATACTGAAAGTTGTATACAGTGTTGCATGTTTCGGCAGTTCGGTGCCATCAGATTTACTTGCAGTCCTTTCATACATCCAAAACACCGATATCTGATTTACACAAGCGTGTGTATGACAAATGGATACCAGCAATACTGCACTAACTGTTTAGTATTTACTTAAAACAACGATAAACGCACACAAACACGTGTCCATGCCCACCTGTGTGTAAAAAGACCATGGGGTTCTGATGATGAAGATGATCGCAATAGCGACCAATAGATTTAGTTAATAATAAACGATAAACATTATTTACCAGTGTGCGTTTGTTGGTCTACTACACAAATTTCAATACACCTTACGAACATTACCGGTAACAAGACAGTCATTGTTCTTGTGACAGGACTGCAGTGTTTCAAACGCTTGACAGAACATTCCACAAGTGTCCAGATCACATCCAAATTATTCTCTTCCCCAGTGCTGCACTTCATTCCACGACAGATATTTACTCGTATATTGTACACAGTTTTATGAGTACAGACACTTTGGCCTTTGGATATGGGAGTCGGCCAAAAGTCACAAATGTTTTGGACAATAATTTAATACCTAAAACGACCCAATGTTTTTCCGATTTTTTTTATTTCGATCTCTGTGCCTGACGATGTATTTAAATTACAGGCAGAAATATGTAGAATATTTTATACATTAGAAGTACTGTCTATTGACTTATTTATTTACAATAAGCAAACAGCGGGACGTCTTACCTCAAGATTTTGCCAGACACATAGAGCGATTTCTTTTCCTAACATAAACAGACTCTCGTATTATTCTTCGACATTGAGAAGGCGACCTTAGCTTCTGTTAAAATTACTCTTGTTCTTACATTTATCGTAACGTTGATCATTATGTAGTTGTCACTAATTTTCAAACCACACGGAAAAATAAAAAAATGATGGTTGTTAACAGTTAATGCAAAATGTTCCATGAATATAAAGTCATTTACATTTTATAATATTATGTCTAAGACACACACAATTACCGAATAATTTTATTC
>Ga0131853_10006251_pt1 | contig 21520 bp, 10 predicted proteins | sample TergutLab28metaG_FD_92764 | JGI IMG/M metagenome (GOLD analysis project Ga0131853, IMG submission 92764) | Labiotermes labralis P1 segment gut microbial communities from Petit-Saut dam, French Guiana - Lab288 P1 (version 2) (version 2) | ecosystem: Host-associated > Arthropoda: Insects >... | reverse complement strand
TAAGTGTAGTTCAGCATAAGTATGTAAACTTTGACAATTAATATATGTATAACATGTCTACCAGCCACATAAGATGACAACTGCATGAAGTAACTCTTTGAGGCTGATAGTCCAATTGTATTATACCGGGGGATCGCCAAAGCCAATAAAAAATAAGCGTTACATAATCGCTAATTTTTGGGGGGGGGGGGAAGGGAGGTGTCGTATACAAACGTCATACAACCGATAGGTAAGAAGACATTTCATACTAAGGTGTAAAATCATACATAAATAACAGTAATACGGTAAGTTAATATTATAAGAAAATACTTGTTCTATTGAGAAATGTCGAAGTGACAGGAAACCGGGATCACCAGTGTCAAACAACGTTGTTATAAAGCATCAAAGGCAATAACTGCCACCCAAAACCCCAACTGGCTGACGCAACTGTCGTCCTCAGTGAGCTCAGAATTGTACTCTGACTCTTACACTGCACGTGATTGCTCCATGATTTTAATGCTTAGAATTCTCCAGAAGTCCCCCCATTTCAATGAACTCTAACGTGAAAACTGACGCCCTGATTTGGTCCTATAAGAAGGCCTGTCAAGGTGTATTCGGGGGATTTCAATCTACATCACTTGCCGCCAGGAACTCTGTCGCTCGCTACTGGGATCGACATTTCTCTTTCATTTAACTGTGTATTTCAAGTAGTTATTTAGAACAACTGTAACCATCACAACTTCAATTAATAAATCAGCAATATCCACACATCACCTCGAGTTGCTGGGAACGTGAATTTTAATTCTTAAGTATTCCAACGTACTCCACGACATCCTTCCCGGTCGACGTTCTACAATCCCAACCCACCATCAATTTGGGATACAACATTTATCACATATCATCCGCTTCTGTCCGAATTCAGTTTTAATTCCTTTGCCCGACCGGTTTCTCTATGATGTAAAGTATATGCGTACCTGTACACACATCTGACTGCATACAGACTGTATATGAGTTACCGTTGCTATCAAATAACACTGCAGTGAAACATTTTTAGGCAAGTCGGGAGCAATGCGAAGTTTTGACTGGATGTTTATCGTTGGGACAATCGCATGGCGCTGACTGGGCGAATACGTGACATCGGACAATCCTCTTTTAAAAGAGGATGAAATATCAGCCCACGTTACTTTCAAATTACGCAGCAAAACACAGGACGCACACCCACAGTCGGCACTCTCAGCAACATACCTTACACAATAAGACAAGCTGCCTCATCACCTTGTTTATACAATGAAATTAATCAGTGACTAATTTTAAAAACTGACTTCAACGGGGAAATTGTAGCTGCCTGAGGATGATCCTTGGATCGAAATATGATAGAACTATTTTAGTGTATTAATGTGACATTTTTATGTATGTGCATCAGTTTGTATATTAATTAAATAATTCGACGTTATGCACGGTGCAACAATAAGGATAATCTTTATGTTGTTCATCCTGTTCTGTTAATAGGCGATAAACAAATAAATGAAACAGTCAAACATATATTTGTTAATAATTTGTGTAACCAAAGCTTCGTATACGCATATTATGGGATATATATATATAAATATATAAACTTCATTTTTGTACTATTTGTTGATGGCTCGCTTGTAAAGCCGAAACATGTAGCTCTAGTTTAAAAGTAGGTGACATTTTCGACTCTTACATTTACAATTTTCTTCTCTCTTACTGAATCTTCGGCTATTTAACGACATCTTTTTTGACTGCAAGTGTAGAATAGCGTGGAATCATTTCCTCTTTCTTCATTTTAGATATCACCATCTTTTTTCGTCAGCGTTATTATCATCAGCAGCATCATCATCGTCACCACCACCACCACAACCATCATCATTTATGTTCATCCTAACAAGATCAAAGTAATGTCTGCTGTCCCTTCTCCCCCTACCTAACTCTTCTCTTTCTCTCTACCACTATTTCCGTAAGTTTCATAATAATTTTCATATCATTATCTTTATTTATTATGACTGATTTCGCCACTACATTTCTTTTTATTCTCTTCTCCTGTATGATTTTAATACATAATTAGTGAGTTGCCTGTTCTTTGACATTTTTTGGAAGCTAAACCTGTGGAGAAACGTTAATAAAAAGTACCGAAATGGAACAAATACTATTGTGTAAACTTAAATGCATAACTCAACAGGAGCCTGTTACCGATTTTTAGAACATAAATTCCGCTATAGCTGTACAATACCGGGGTGCTGCTAAGTCCTTTGCCCGACCAGGATGGAAACAAGCTGCGCCTGTCAAATGTGTGATGGCAGAGGAATGGATTGATTTTGCTAGCGTAGGGACAGGTGGCGGACTGTTGTGAATGTGGTAATGAAACTGCAAGGTCCATAAAATGCGGGAATGTAGCTTTTCTCCTTCCTGGTCGGGCTAAGGAATTATCAGCATCCCAGCACTTGCATTTGAAATATGAATCTCTATTCTTATAAACCCACTGTAACCCTAAAAAACAAAATCTTATTTTAACCGTAAAATTTTTTGGTTGCAATTATCCTTAAACGTAATAGCTTTTTATTCTAAATTCTGCGACCAAAACAACGAAATTTTTGGTCTAATGATGTTTTGTTTGTTTTAGCTGATATCTGTCACAACGGGCTCTTCCAACAAACGTTTAAACTCAGTCCATTCTCCCGCCAATAAATTGATGTTATTTCCAGCGAATTTTGTTGCGAAGAATTAAACTAACTGCTTCAGGTGAGATGCTCGAATTTTCCTCACAATTCATACCCTTCAATGTAGACTGTTGAGGTGCTGAGTGTGCTTTTAACGACGATCCGTACGTAAGTTGAGCGAATTTTGTCGCTTGTGTGTTACGAGAATCAGAGAACTTTGCTCCGTATTACTGTATGTGCTTTATGTGTGCCATATCGCTTACCCTCGGGATCATTTTCTGATCTTATTTAGATCTTGTTAAAGTTATTCCTTACTAAATTTTAAACAATTTTGTCGTTGTGATGACAAATGTGTCGCAAGGGGAAAATAAAAATGTATGTATTATACTGCCAATTGTTAATGTTAAAATTATCACCTTCCATTGTATACTATACATGCTGTACATCGCGTTTCCTCCTGACGTGTGATCTTCATACAGATAGTCTTATGAAGATTGTTTCCCCTTCTGTACTGCGATCTGTTGTGTGTATAACGTAGATTTACATCTGCCTTTAAGTCCGTTGGTTCAGTTACGAAATTCGGTGTTGTAAACCGTAATATTTGGGCGACTTTCCTGAAACCTGTTATGAATATCTTGCAGTTGTCGTCTAAGAACCTGTAAAACTATAAGGATGAAACTCAGACTGCATTACTTGAAGACCCAGTCCGTACCGCGCAATAAACACTTTTCATCTTGGTTATATAAACCAATCACTTTATGCTGTAAGTGGCCCAATTCTCTGTTTGTTTTGTGATAAATACAAATCACAAAAATACAGTGTGGGCGGAGCGTACAGTTTTTGAATGTTAAACCTGTTGGTGCATCACGTAACCAGCAGGTTTTAAAAGCGATTATCTTCTCCATACTCATCTCATTACAATGGACACTTTCATAATTGATTATGGCATCAATGTCATCTCTTGCAGAATTAAGATGTTTTGTCTTAATTACAAAATTTTTTTCTTAACCTGATTATACTTTTGTAGCAGAAGATGTAACAGCATTGTATCAGTTAGTTACTGTTGGAGGTGCAAATGAAGCGTTACAAGCAATAGCATCTGTGTGACTTACAGTTCACGAAAATACTGTACCAGAAGCAGAACGTGGCAGCAATGCTGGAATGCCTACAGAATGTATACACAAACATTAGCTACACAATTGCACTGCAATGGCACTATTTGAAATTCTCGTTACGTAATTGCCTTCCACAATTCTTCAGCTGCTACGTGCCGATTTCAGTCCAGGTATTCACTGAACAACTTTATCACCAAACATATTCAGTGTATGTTGTGGTCTTTCTGTGTCAGCAAGAAGCTTCAGTAATTACATTTTCATCTATGAGGTTCTGACTCCAGTACAATGACTATCATCATGACCCAGTTTTGAATCTCTGCCTCCCTGCCACTGCTTAATGCAGGCTTCAACACTTCTGTTTGTGACCAGCAATTTAGGGTTATCTTTCCATTAATCAGTGCATATTCTAATGTGTTCTCCTCCAAAATACATCACTTTCATATCCTATGCGCACCCAGCTGCTTGTATTTCTCGCAATACCTGCCTACTATGCAGATTAAAAAGAATGTATTCACTGATTTCTAATGCAGTGCTGTTGAGGTGTGCTGTACAACCCCTGCTGTGTATTCGGTGACTTTTTCTCATTCATTTTAAATGGTGCATATTGTGGGCAGAAATGGTCAGAAGAAAACAAAACTGACAGAATTTATTTTATTCTTGCCCACCCAATTTCCCGCCTTCTCCTAGTACAACTGTAATATGTGTAATGTGACTTCAGTGTCATACATTTGCTAATATAAGGTATTGAGTTATTGTCCCTGAAAACGGTCAGATATCTGAAGATTATGTTCATTCCTTAGCAAAATGAAAGGCCCAGTCACTGATGTACATGTTATATACGCACGGGACAGGATAGGATGTAAATCTGTAAATTGCTACTATTAATAACAGGCCTATTACAAGAATCAAAATTCAGTGGTACTGTTAAGCCTGTAGACCCTCACTGCAATTTCTTGTCCCATGTGGAGACAAACTGGAACAGTAGTATCATGCTGAAAGTTAGCGGTTAGGGTTTGTAGTTGTGGTATGTTGATGCTTAGTGCTACTGTAAATTTCAGTTGCCTGGTTAGGTTATGATGTACTTTAGCTGTGGCTGCTAGCATTACAGGGAATCAGTGAGTGATATCAGAAGATTTATCGAATGTGTTCATACCACTGCTTGATAGCATCAGTTTACATACAGTACTGCTCACCCCTCTTGTTTTATGGTCTGAGGTTCTCAAATGAATTGTTTCAAGTGGCTGCAGTAATCAGATACAAATGTAGTTGAATTGCTAATATCAATGAATAAACCAATATAGCAATATTTTAATTATGTTTCTCATTTTCTTATTTTCATCCTGTTATCTGCTCTACACACACACACACACACACACACACACATATATATATATATATATATATGAGGTGCAGTATGTGGTCTTGGTTGTCCCTGAAATTGTAACTGATTGTCATCATCTTTATGAAAAGATATCCTTATTATCAGTCAAATTTCCTGCGTCCATCTGGTTTTTGGTCATCCACACAGCCACATATAATCATCCTGTTACTACTGACCATGTGTTTAATATGATGACCTTCCAGTGTCACAGTGGGAAAACAGAATAATAATTCACTATCTCTCTCAGCACAGAATCTGACAGTGTAATAACCATCAAACCAGGGAGAATATTTATTATATTACTGTGAAAAAGCTCTTGTGAATCTTAATGATCCAAACACTAACCCCTTTCCAACAGGTATTAGATAACACATAGACACTTACCCACACAACACACTGACATGTACTTGCGTTATTCAAATATCCCTGAGCAAGAAGAAGAATGAAGAACTAAAGACTGTTGTTGTGTACAAGGTCATTTGGGATGGGATTCATTTTGCAAGATGTGTAGATATACACTCCATATATTCTTAGACCTGGTGGGAAAAGGAAAAGAAAATATCAAGGAAGAAGGAGAAATGGGGTGAAGAAAACACAGAATTTGAAACAAGCTCTGTAATGTGATAGTGATTTGTGTCCTCCAAAAATAGTTTGTGATATTTGATAAATTGGTGTTGATGTGTCCAATGGGAAGATGGTGATATGGTACACAGCAGCACAGGGAACCCTCATTACTCATTTTGATGTAGCTGAATTAATTTTATCTCTATTTTATATTTTAACATATATTTTAAACCGTACAGTTTAAATTTACTGTTTTACACTTGTGCATTGGGTTTTCATATCTTTGAAATATATACTTTGTATAATACCTACCTGAGGATGGCCACAGAAAGTGGCCAATTCATGTACGTGTAGAAGATTTACCGCATTTATAGTGTAATATATTCACATATCTTCTTGTGCATTTGTTGTTTTTAATCTCATATCAAATCATCATTGTGTAATCATGGATTATTTAAAGAATGGTGATTATATATTTATAAATTTTTGTTACAAACAACATAGCAACAAACAACATTCCCAGACAGGTCCTGCTCTGTGAATTGAGCTATGGTGAGTAGGTCACATGATGGATTAGCAGGACCAATCAATAAAGAAGACTGTACACTCTATACACATATCTGAAAGATCTTGTAGTTCACTGCTAATACTACACGTGTATGTTTTTTAGGGACTACAGGAAGAGGATTAAGGAAAGAAAGACCGTGAATGTTGGACGATGATGAGAATCAAGAAACAGGTTGCGTGCAGTCATATCATTTGAGGATTGACAATTGAAAGTGAATTTAAGGTGAAAAGTACAAATAACAGTGCAAGTGAAACTGGAAAATTTTGACTACAGCCGGACTTGTTTGGGTGTACATTAACAACGACATGTGCTCCAGTTTCCTGAATGCTCATAGTGTTACTGGATACTGGAACCGACTCATTTTCAGCTCTCACCAAAAGGTAGGAAATCGAAAAGTGTTCTGCTTTACCACAGAACCAGGGCTGTGTAACAAACCATGCCAAAGGAGGATTGAGAATAGTGCAGAATGCGTGACAGTCTACCTCAGAGTATTGCTGCTAATGCCGTATAATGCTCTGAGGATCCTCTTTGTGTCCAGTTTCCCTGAGTATTGCTGCTACTACCCAGGATACTCAGGGCTAATCATGCTCATTACATTCCCATACCTGGTTGTTGCTGTAAATGTGCCACAATAGGAAAATCTATTTCCTTGCCTTCCAATCTCTCACTTTAGCTTAAAATTGTATTGCATCTCTAAATATCCTACTGATATCATAAAAATAAGTCCCATGCATACGTTCTGCATCCATCTACAATGAAGTTTGAGGGTGTCTGCCCGCAGTGATATGTTCCAGCCAAGTCCCTAGTTTCACTGTTTCTCTTGCGGTATAACACTGTCCAACTTCCGTAGCAGACAGTCAAATCCTGCACCACTCAACAGGTGTATGTTCGCACAGTGCTTTAACACTATTGCAATTTCTGCTTTACCAGTAGAACTGCTTTGCAACCTGACTACGTGATGCAGCTGGCATGGATTTACACCTGCCAGGCTGTGGTATTCAAGTTGCAGCTTTCTCAAAATATGCCATAATAACTTGTGCCCTCTCTTCCAGGAGTGTTGTATTTTGTGTACGTTATTGTGTTGTGAATTTTGTTGTTGTGGGATAGCTGTACCTTGTGTGGCAGGAACCGTGACTGCTAAATGAACCAACAGGACAGCAGCGAGAAAAACATTTGCTGCATCAGTGCTGCCTGGTTGTTTCTGGTGTCTCTGTTGCTGCCAGAGTGTGAGACTGTGTGCGTTTATCTTGAATGATAATTCAAAAAGCTCTCTTTCTTGGCAGGTGTCACCTCGTCTGGCTCGAGGAACATAAAGCTACAAACTGGGTATTAGTTTGTAAGTACTTGCTGGTTCATTAACGATTATGAATTATTATTAAAAGGTCGCAACAAATTACAATAATAAATGTTAGCACACTCACTATACTACTCTTAATGTCGATTTGCCATACACAATAATTAGTTATCATATAGTACCAAATTATTCACTGAATGTAATGTTATAAAATGCAGTATTATATTTCACACGCAAGTTCATTTATTACTGTTCGTTCAACTGATATGATTAACACCTTGATTGTTGATAGATGCACTGAAGCAGACACTCCTTATGAGTATTGAATGTGATTACTGCCCTATGCAGCCCAGAATTTTCACCCTTTGTTATATCACAATTCTAATTAGACGTGCTGCCTACTTGTTACCCCTTGGATTGCTACACATGCACACATGCTGACGCTGGAGGACTCCGACTGACTGAAGCCACGCTGACTTCAAAGAAGGGACGCTATGACGTCACATACCCGCCTTAATCTCGCTCCCTAAGATGCTGTGTAATACTTACACACAAATTAAAATAGCAAAAAAAAAAAAAAATAGGAAATTAGTTATTATAAAATTTGCCCTTAGCGTAACAGCAGGGTTTCCCAAAATTTCTTCTTTTTGCTAAAAGTACCAGAAAATGTAGGATAATATTTTGCACATACAAAAGTTTTCTAAGTTAAGAAACTCAGAACCTAATATTTTCAGTGCCATGTGCTAATAAACAAATAGCAGCTACAAAGTACCAACTCCCCACATAGCACCACATCACTATCTGGGTGTTATTTGGGTTTGATGAAAGAGAGAGATCCGGACTGGCATTCCAAGCCACACTGTTACCGTTTGTTAACATGCATAGACTGTGATTCCATCCTACTCTCACACATTACAGGCAGAAATTGGACTCTCAGTGAATGTCTTTGACAGCAGTGTCAACTCTGTGAAGGGGTGTTGCCTCATGCCGTCTGTTTTGAATGTAAGCAGAAAAGCTCACAAGTCGAAAATTTGCTACAATTAGTTGGCATCTGCTGTTGGCAGAAGTGAAGTGACAGTGAAGTTAATGTGCAGTATTGGTGGTGATGGAGATGTGATGGTAGTGAAATGATGGTGAATTGGTGTAGGTGGAGGAACAGTGTTGATGAAGTAATAGTGTACTTGTGGTGCTGGATGTGCAGTGATGTTAAAATAATGGTGTAGGCGAAGTATTGATGTAGTGATGGTGTAGTGGTGATGTGCTGTAAATGTAGTGATGAAGTTATGTTGAAAAATATGTGTTGAATTAATGGTGAATTGGTGGAAGTAGAGGTGTACTAATAAGGTGATTGTGTATTGATGTTGGTTGAGAAGTAGTGATGAAGTGATTATGGAGGCTTCATTCTAAAAAATGGTGTTGTGTTGTTGGTGGTGGTGTGGTGATGTAAGGTTGGAGAAGTGATAGTTTAGTGATGTCGGGGATGAAGAGAATTTCCTGAGGTGTGGGTTTGGTGTTGGTCAAGTGGCGAAGTGATGGTGGATGTGGAGGTGCAGTGAGTTTGAAGCATGCTGTAGCAGTGTTGATGGACGGTACATTTAGGGTTGTGTTAGAGTTAGTATAATGGAAATTGCCACAAAATTCTGGTAGGATGTAACACACTTCAGATAAGTAACACTTGTGGCACTTTTACACCAAACAGAGCACACGACTGTCAAAACAGTACCTCTCAGTCAGAGACTATGTGTGTGCCTTTACGTGGAGTTACATGTATCAGCGTGCTATGCCTGGCATTCTGTGTTGGAGATTAGTGAACTCTGTTTTAAATGACCTGCTTGCAGCCAATATAACTTCTGTCTGGAAACTAAAGTATCAATCTTATAAATAAAGAGAGGTAAAACACTATTTTGTACACAAAACTAAGTACGGAGAAAGATTCTAATTTCATTGTTAAATTCAGCCTAAAATATTATGCAGAATCACTAAAATATTTATGTGATACAAAACATGTGTACCATTTTAATCAAAATCTATCATATTTTTTTGGTTGGGGTGACCACAAAATTCTGCATATCCGGTCACCTAAATTAATCAGTATTGCCCCAGCTTAGCAGTGAATAAGATGGCTGTTTACATCTCCTACCTGAATTAGTAACAGTACAGGACTCAGCTAAACTTGACCACACTCTCGAAAAAGTTTCTCAACTAGTAACAAGTACGACTTTTCAAACTTATCCCTCAATGAATCACGAAATTAACTGTCTACCCTCCTCCATGCAAGGAAAATCACACTCCTCTAACATTCTAGAAAGTTTATTAATTAATATGAGATCCTGTGGCATCAGAAATTTGCCTGGAATTTGTCTCATGTTGGCAGGAATGCATTACTTTCGCTATGTTCATGTTGTGTATAAATATTTACAAGTTAATTTGATGTATAGAGAAAACGCTGTTAGTAGTAACCGTGGAGGCATGGTCAGCAGCCTAATGTTTAAAATAAGGTGACCAGGGTTTGAAGCAAGGGTGGTCTAAGTCTCAGTGAGTGCAAGAGTAGCATAAGTGTTCGTTCCCTCCGTACAGTCTGGTAGCGTTACCTCCATCGCCCTCCCTACGATAAAAGAAGATCATATGGCGGTACCACGTGACTTGTGGAATATGGAGCAAGAGTGGTCTAAGTCGCGGTGAGTGTAAGAGTGCAAAAAGTGCATAGTTATATTACTAAAAAGGATCGATTTTCGACTCAAAAAATGCTGCCATCAGCAGGGTGGTTGCCCCCGTGTAGTCTGGTAGTATCAAAATGGGCAAAAACCCCCTAAATCGGGGAAAAAAGCCGCCGTGCAATTTGATAGTATGCCCCAGTTCAGTCTTGTAGTCAAAAAATGGGCAAAAGCCCCCAAATTCGGAAATAAAAAAATCCCCAAGTAGTGTTTGAAGCGTGCGCCCCCGTACAGTCTTGTAGAATTACCTCCATGGCCCACTGCGCTAAAGTAAAACCACGTGACCAGACTACACGATTGGTGGTAATGAGTGGAAGAGTGAAATAAGTGCATGACGTGGTCTAACTGTAAGTCGGTCATTTTACAATATGGCGGTCAGCGCGGTAAGTAAATATGAATTTAAAGTCGGCCATTTTAAAAAATGGCTGGCAGCGCGCCATATTTGAATGAAACAAGTTTAAGTTCGGCCATTGTACAATATGGCTGTTAGCCCGCGTTAAGTGTAAATTAAACATTAAGTGACTGTCGTAAAACAGTACATTTTCCACATGTTCCACGAGGGCGATGTGTTAGTACAGTAATGCTTTCGCGAAACGGAGGTGGACAAGCCATCGGAACGCATCTCGAAGCTTTGTATGTAAGTGCATGAAGGGATTATCCCTAACCTAACTTCGCCATTAGTTCTAATCTAAATCGCTATTTTCCAATATGTCATCCAGGGCTCTAGTTTTAAAGTACACTTTATATGACTGTGTGTTTCCCGAAAAGAATTGGCTGAATCGGTAAAATTCCGGACTCATAATTGAACTATTCTAGGTTCTAATCCTGCCGCTTTAATCATCTCTTTTTTTAAAAAAAAAAAACTAGAATCCTATCCTTGGTATAAGGAAAATAAAGACATGCGATTACATACAATGTAGGATCTTATTAACCATATGCATGAACAAACATGATTTCTCCACACCTGGATATGCAAATGTGGCTACAATACCTGAGGAATAGAAAGAGATCTATCTCTTGGCTGTAAGGTTCAGGATATGTAAGGACACTAAAACTACACGCACATACACATACATATTTATTCTTTACGCAGTTACAGAGTAAAATACTTTTTTTTACATTTTCTATTGTTATGAAAGAAAACTTATGTAAAATTCGTTACTGATGCATTTAATTGTACCAGTAGAGTCAAATGAATATTATTATGCAAGGTTTTTCATATCCATGCTTTAAACAATGCAGATGCACCCTGCTCCCCACAAGACAGTGAAACATTAATTCAAATTTACATAACAAGACATTGTTTGAAATTACACCACCAGATCATACCATGTGTAACAGGTAGTTTAAGTTTTATAGTCTGGAATTCTTGTTTGTTCGATCAAGTCCAAAACGTCTTCCTCCGAGTAAATATTTGATTTGAGGAAACAGTTGCCATGAATTATCAAATTTGAACTATTCAAACACCACGACGTGCAGACAGGAAGCGACTGCCACGAACTTTCATTTGTTCAGCAATGCCAATGCTTTCATTGGACTTGCAGGTGTCGTGAGGCTGAAAGTGACGTGACAGTTCGCTAAACCGCCTTTATATAAACCCATCAGCACGGTAAACGATCTCTCATTACGTTTTAATACGCAACATTTATGTGCATTATTATTGAAGTTACGTATCCATAGTTGCTAAAGGAGATCATAAATGAAAGCCCTACATAGTTAATGGTGAAAGTGGCAATGATCTTCAATTTGCTGATTTCGTCATGTAAGCCGTGCTGACTGTTTGGAAAATCTTGAATAAATTGAGTTGCGTGCATTTGGATTGAATTCGGATTTAATTGTTCTAAATTCTAAACTCCCTAAATTCGGTTTTTATTCAGGCAAAACAACTCTTTTTGCTTACTAAATTATATGAGGGCTTAAACTTCTATTCGCACTGTAAATATTGTTAACACAGAAATTTGGAATATATAATAGACGACTTTATTACATTGACTTGGAGTTCTTTTTATCATATAGTAATCTGATTGGTGTCAGCGTAACTACCCAACGTAATGCTGTACATCCTTTACTAGTAGTGCTTGTCGATAGAAGATTTGGTGTAAGTCCGGCCCATTCCGACATCCACTACAAATTGGTTTGGAGCGGTGGGATAGGAATTTACCACGCGCAGCGTTTTGCTTGTTATACGGGACTCAAGTTACACGCGGGAAGGAAGGCTAGGATACGTAACAAGAAGTAGAGTGGAAATTAAATGTTTTGTATTTTAAAATTATTTTGGAAATACACAGCACGCGATTGCAGTTCTGAAATGGCAGAAGCACGTTTGCTAGTCGAATTGGCAGAGGCGAAAGGAGAGGTTGAACGGTTGATGGACCGCATATCGTTAGGAACCACGACGGTTAACAAAGACCTCTCCTTGATCAACCTAGTTCCAAATTGGACAGGTACAGACGGAGCAGTCACCCTAGAAGAGTTCATTTTTAGTATCGAAAATTCCGTCCGCATTGGTCGATGGGAGGAGAATGATGAGGTGGAAGCCGCACTTCTGAAACTAGCCAGCTGAGCCAAGACATTTTATAAAGGATGTTCCGAACTCCACGCGGACGGTTTGATTTGGCCAAAATTTAAGACTGTGCTTAGAAATAGGTACAAAGACGTCCACACGGACCAGTACCATTATATGAAGCTTCAAACAGCTAGAAAAGTGAAAGGCGAAGATCCGAACTTAGGGACACCATGAGAGCCTTCTCAGGATAGTTGAGGTGGAGGGATTTGTCTTCACCCACACCTCGTTTGCGTTTCCCTGGTTCCTTGTTCCTTTCTGCAGGCCTTGCTTGGTTATGAAGGTGGGCTTGTTGCTGGAAGAACCTGAACGCCTCGAACGCTCATTTTGGCTCCTTTGCGTGGTGCACCGGAGGGACTCGCGTCTATTCTCACACTTGTAGGGCATTCTCTAGCGAAGTACCCTATGCCTTACCATTCATAACACCTCTATGCAGTCTTGGTCCGTGAATTTCTATTGCTCGAGTTTACTGACTTACTAGCACTACTGGAAGTTTTATAACCCTGACTTCGTGAGCCACTGACTGCACATGTGTCAGTCGGGGGGTCGTTGATTCTCGTCGTCAGAGAACTTTCGGTTTCGGGACTTAGACACTAGCCTAACCGACCTATCAAAGTTTGCACAAAAACTCTCAATAATGTTTTCTTGCCTCTCTGTCTCCTGTACAGACAAAGCTATTTTCAGAGCCTGGTCCATGCTTTGTGGGTTGGCATAACGACACTGAGTCCCTGGATTTCCCGTAAAACCTGTTACAAGAATGGCTAACAGCATACGTTCTGAATTCTCATTGTGGATGCGTTGTGCTACAGGGTCTTCACTTTACATATAATTTTCCCTGCTAACTCTATGCACTTAGACCCTTCTTGCACTACACTTAAATTGGCGTAAGGGTGGCTACGGAGGAACCTCAGACAAACTGTACGGGGGCACTCACTCTTAGAACATATCCTTTTTTAATAATAATGCTAAAGAACGAGTAATGCCCTGGCCGCACTTAGACCCTTCTTGCACTACACTTCAATTGGCGTAGGTGTGGTTACGGAGGAACCTCCACCAAACTGTACGGAGGCACTCACTCTTAGAACCCATCCTTTTTAATAATATTGCTCAAGAAAGAGTAATGCCCTGGTCGCACCTAGACCCTTCTTGCAATACACTTCAATTGGCGTAGGGGTGGCTACGGAGGAACCTCAGCCAAACCGTACGGGGCACTCACTCTTAGAACCTATCCTTTATAATAATATTGCTAAAGAACGAGTAATAACCTGGTCGCACTTAGACACTTCTTGCACTACATTTCAATTGGCGTAGGGGTGGCTGTGGAGGAACCTCCACCAAACTGTATAGAGGCACTCACTCTTTGAACCTATCCTTTTAATAATATTGCTCAAGAATGAGTAATGCCCTGGTCGCACTTAGACCCTTCTTGCACTGGTGGCTACGGAGGTACCTCTACCAAACTTTACGGGAGCACTCACACTTAGACAACTCTTGCACTCATTGGCACTTACTATACTCTTGCACCTAAGGTCATGGTGTATGGAGGGCAACAGAGGGACCGCCATACCAGACTGGACGGCGGCACTTTACCAAACTGTACGTGGGAAGCCCTGAAGAAGGAACCTCGAAATCTAGTCGAAAGCCGATCGTTTTTAATAATATGGCATATAAGAGCCACATAACTACTAACGAGCCACGCGTACCAGCTCTGCCAACCAGGCAATGGTAAAGCAGACTGGCCAGCAGGCGACCGGAATAAAAGGAGCCCATTCGGACCAACGAGATTCATTCATTCGGAAAGGAGTAACCGGCAACACACACTTCAAGAAAGGACGCATCAAGAGAGAAGATACGACGCCCGACTGACCGGCCACGTAGCCTCATGGACCGGGCACACCACAGCTCGCCGGGCTTCCTGCAGCAGCACTCAGCAGTAGTCGCAGCCTCCTAAACTCCACCGCGGACCTCCGGCCAACCAACCGCGTAGCCAGTGGTTTATCATAGCTCGCGGCCGACCGGAGGCCTCGTCACTACATGGCAACGCAGCTCTACTCCGCAGCAACACCATCAACAGCCGACGACAAACTAATGGAAAATAAGCCGTAACCTCACTTGTCAGACTGTACGACAACTCTTGACATTAATAGATATTTATACATATGTGTGGTACTGCAGTTAACAATCCACCACAACCGTGCAGTACCTCCATATCTGCATAAACTTCAATATGAACCTGTGTATACTTCCGTGTAACTCTATAAACTGTTGTATCCCCTTGCATAAACTGCAGTATCAACTAATATAAACTTCAGCATAATTCTGTATAAATTTCAGCGTCACCCAGTGTAAACGAAAATATCTTCATTAATGTCACTATTGCGAAGGAGAAACTTCACTATAACTTTGCATACATTTTAGAATCACTCTCTGTAAAATTCAATATAACTGCATAAATTTCAACATTACCCTTATAAACTTAAATATCAAACGGAATATTCTCTAATATCACCCTGTATAAACTTCAGCATCAGCCTCTATAAAATTAAGAATCCCTCTTTGTAAACTTCACTATAGACCTGCCTAAATGTCAATATGATTCCGTGTAAACTTCAGTACCAACATGTATAAACTTTAGTACCAACCTGTCTAAACTTGAGATTCAGGTTTATAAAATTAGTATCACCGTGTATTAACTTCAGGCTTACCCTGAATGGACTACAATATTGTCTTCTGTTTATTTCGTATTACCTTCCATAACCTTCAGTATCACACTGTGTGAATTTGAGTATAACTGCATAAAGGTCAGTATCACACAGCTTATACTTCAGAATCACGCTTCATAAACTTCAGTGCCAGCCGGTGTTTAATTCAGTATCATCCTGTTTTAACTTCAGTATAATTCTGTATAAAGTTCAGTATCGGTTTTATTAAGTTTAGTATCACCTTGTATAAAGTGCAGTATCAATCTGTATAAACTTCAGTATCACCGTCTGTAAACATAAGTATAACGCTGCATGAACTTCAGGATCAACATTTTTAAACTTCAGCGTCAGTCTATATAAACTTAAGTATCAGCCTGTGTACACTTAATGTAAGCCTGTATAAATTTATGTATCGGCCTTATAAACTTCAGTGTAACCCTGTGTAAATTTCTGTACAACTCTGCATAAACTTCAGTATCACACTGTGTTAATTTCAGTATAATTGCATAAAATTCACTATGACACTGTATAAATTTCAGTATCATATTTGTAAACCTTATATCACTCTGTATATACTTCAATATCAAAGGGTAAAACTTCAGTATCCGCCTGTATAAAGCATCAGGATGTATGAACTTAACTGTCACCATGCGAAAACTTCAGTTGACTATACAAAATTCTTTATCAACCTATATAAGCATATGTATTGCCCTGTATCAAATTCATTATAATACATACAAATTTCAATATCACCCTGTGCAAAGTTAGGTGTAATTCTGCGTATAGTTTATTTTGGCCTGTTAAATCCTTTGTATACGCAGTGTAAAACACGTTATTACTGTGTCTAAAATTCAGCACCACCATGGATAAACCTCAGTATCACTCTGTATATTCTTCAGTACGAGCGTCTCTAATGTTTGTATCATTCTGTATAAACTACGCTATCACACTGTGTAAACTGCAGTATATATTTACATAAATTTCTTTATCACCCTATGTGAACATTACTATAAACCTCCATAAATTTCAGTATCACTCTGTCTAATATTCATTATAATTCTGCATGAGAATCAACATCGCACAAACCACCGAATAACATTAAATAAACTTTTGTATGAATCCGTGTAATCTTCACTGTAACTCTGTATACAATATTTATCAGCCTTTATGAACTGTAGTATTAGGTAGTATATATATTCGGATCAGTCTGTATAAACTTCACCACCACCCTGTGTAAATTTCCTTATAACTCTTCGTTGATTTCTTTTCTACACAGAGTATATTTCCATACAATTTTGATAAATTTCAATTTAACTACCTGTATAATTCAAAATAACTGAGCAACGATTAAAATATTACCGTGTATAAACGTCAGTATCAACCTGTATAAAATCAGTATCACCTTGCATAATCTTCAGTAATACCTCTTGTAAACTTCAGCATATCTCTTACATAAATTTCTTTATCTCCCAGTGTGAAATTCAGTATAAATCTACTTAAGTTTCAGTATCACCCTTTGTAATATTCAGTATAATTTGGCATAAAATCAACATGACCGTGTATAAATTTGAGTATCAGCCTGTAAAATCTTTAGTGCCAAGTTGTATAAACTTCTGCATCTTGCTGTATAAACCTCAGCTTCAACTTCAGAATAAGCCAGTGAAAACTTCCTTAGAACCATATAAAATTTAGTATTAGCCTGTAGAAATGTAATATCACCATGTAGAAACGTTAGTATAATACTATGCTAACTTCAGTATAACTCTGCGTAAATTGATTATCAACGTATGTAAATTTCAGTGTAACTCTGTACAAATTTCGGTACAAACCTCTATAAAGTTATTATAGTAGTGTACAAAATCCAGCACCAGCCCTATAAATTGCAGTATCCAGCTATATATAATCCAGCAGTAGCCGGGATCAACTTCGATAACAGCACGTATAACGTTTAGTATCACCCTTACAAAAATCAGTAAGAGCCTTATAAATTTTGGTATCCCCGTATATAAACATCATTATGACCCCGAATAAACTTCAGTATTGCTTTGTGTAGAATTAAGTATAATTCTGTATAAACTAAATTATTACACTGCATATATTTCAGTATCAGCCCGCATAAACATTGATATCAACCTGTATGAACTACAGTATCGCCGATTTTCAACTTCAAGATATCTCTGCACAAATTTAAAAATAACCCTGTGTAATCTACAATGTGTGTAATTCTTAGTATCGCCTTGTGTAGAATTCAACATAATTGTGACTAAACGTCAATATTAGCCTGTAAAAAATACAGTATTTGTCGATATATTCTTTAGTATCACCCTGTATAAACTACAGTATTAGCCTTATGAATTTTAGTGTCACCTTGTATACACCTTAGGATAAAACTGAATAAACTTCAGTATCAGCCTGTGTAAACTTCACTGTACCTCTGTATGCAGTTTCTTATCGCCTTTATGATCTGCTGTATGAGGTAGTATAAATTTCAGGATAAGTCTATATGAAATTTAGTATCACCCTGTGAAAATTTCCGAATATCTCTTCATAAATTTCATTACTACCCAGAGCGAAATTCTGTACAATTTTGATAAATTTCGGAACATCCTGTGTATAATTCAGTATAACATAGCATAGATTTAAATATAACCCTTATAAACTTCAGTATCAACATTTATAAACATTAGAATCACTGTGTATGATCTTGAGTAATACACTTTGCAAACTTCAGTAGGGGTAATGATAGTCTATGTCTAAGGTTTTTACTGCTGGTTGATTGGCATTTAGTGCACCAAAATGAAGAAGGAAGTAGAACTTTAGAGATTGATGCTGAATATGTGGGCCCAAAGAGCTTATTGAGATTGTTGAAATTGCCTGTAACCATTTCTGCAGAAGATCTTTTTCTCTCCAATAAAGAAAACGAACTGTTAATCTTAAGGAATGATCTTGGTGATATTCCCTTACTTACTGCTGCTGAGAAAGGGGGACCGGACACACTACAGTTTTTAATCTGCTGTGGCACGGATATTCTTTGTCATAAATGTGGAAATAAACAGGTTACTGATATAAAATTAGCATGGGATAATGTGTGTTATGAAAATGTATATGCATTACTGGAAGCAGGTTCTCCTTTCCTTTATGAATTTGACTTGAGTGACATAGAAAAGTGTGATAAGACAGCTACATTGTTGAAGCAAGTTGAGAATAGGCAGAGTCTCCAAAAAGATATCAAAGAAAGTTGAGAGAATGTTGTGATAACATTTATTAAAATTTATCCATTATTAAAACAGGTTTATGACCCAAGTACTCATTCAGTCCCCACTAATAACTTCTCACAAAGAAAATCGGTATGAGCATTATGCACTGGTACAGTCTGTATTCTGCAATAAGTATTATTTTATTGATTAAACCAAGAAGGATGAAGTGGGCGGGGCATGTAGCAAGCAGGGGGTAATAAAAGTTTCATGCCAGGTTTTGCTGCATAAACCTGGGTGAAAGAGACCATTTGGAAGATTCAGAAGACCCATTCAGAGAAGGGAGAATAATTTTAAGATGGAGGTACAGGAATTTGGGGGGGGGTGCATGGACTGGATTGGTCTGGTTCAGAATATGAACAGGTGTTGGGCTTTTGTAAATGCGGTAATGAACTTTCAGGTTCCATAAAATGCGGAGGAATTTCTTGAATAGTTGAGAAACTCTTAGCTTCTCAAGATTGACTGCTCCATGGAGTTAATAAATTAGTTACATGCATCGTTCTGCTGAAGAGCACCGCCCATCTTCGTACTGTATAATTTTGTAACATGAGAAATACTTGCGTTTGGGAATGCATTCGTAGAACTTGTGGCAATTGCAAGACCTGCAGTGTGTACTTTGATGATTTATCTTGCAAATTTATGTGGACCGAATATGTATAGTACCATTATTACACTGAATTTACCACATTCTCTAGTTAACAATGTATAGTTTTGCTAGTTTCACCACATAAATTGAGGGTTTTAAGAAAAACAGGTGATGTAGAAATGTGTCATGTTCCGTGTTATTCCTGTGTGCAGGTAGTGTTTGATATTGTCAGCCCTGACTGTCAGGTGAAGAGTGTCAGCTATAACATGCGGTTCTGAAGTGTTTCTGTACCTACGTGAATAAAATTTGATACTTAATCTAATTTAATCCTGTAGCAGTTTTAGAGAAAACCAACCTGTATTTCGTCTCTCTACGAATGTAGCCTAATTGATGGACATAGTGTTTTCTGAAATATTGTGTGTAGGTGTTTATAGTTTCTTCGAATAAAAGTTTAAAATTTCCAGCTTCAGTTTAGATCTATCATGCAGGGTACAGCTGTCGCCAGTGGCAGAACCTGACAACTTTATGTTCACAGTATCATTATGTGGGGAATAGTACTGAATGCTGCAGTTACCGTTACAAAAATTTGTACTGTTTATCTTGACAAACCACTGTGTTTTGATAGTGGTGACAGGAATGTGACATGGATTATAACTAATCCATATGTGTGTTACATAGGCTTCCATTTTTAGTGTTGAAATACCTTATTCTAAATAGACGTACTCGCAAAATGATAATTATTTAGGAATTTGAAAGTGGTATATCTCATTTAGTATCATTCATTCCTTGAAATTAGTCTGTTGCCAGCTGTTGAACAAGAAATTTGAAGCATGATGTTTGGTGACAGGAGCTATAGTGCAAAGTGTTGATGATTCTAAACATTTAATGATACTTTAGGCAGCACATCCTTGAAGAATCTACTTCAAGAAATGAAAGCCTGTTGAATTTCATTATTCGTCACATTATCTTGAATGTCCCTGTATTTGGGTATGTAAAAAATAATATTCTATTAGTTTCCGTATATACAAGTGTGAGAGTAAACGTGATTTTAAAATATTTGCTAACGAAATGATGGTCATAACTTACTAAATCTAACCTCTTGTAGATGGATGAACAAAAATAACAAGCCATAAAATAAGGAAAACAGTATTTATTTGCAGCATGTCTCTTTATTACACTACCTTCTGAAGTGCATCTCCCAAAGCTCTCCTGTCTAGCCACCCGTGGTATATTGCATGGCTCTGCTGTTCCTTTTGTTTGACCTATTCTGTTTGCCACCACTGAGGTTTTGTTGAGAAGTAACAAGTACTTCATGGGGACTTTCAAAGAAATTGGTTGATCAATGTAGTAATTTGATTTTACTACTTAAATCTGGCATCATTCAGATGCTTTCACAATAGTGTGAATACCATAACAGTTAGTTGTGCTTTTTTTCTGTTACAGAATGGCACTGGAAATATTTAATGTATGTGGCTCAGAACACCAATATGAATTAAACTTTTAGCTGGATTTTGGTTCCTCAATGGGAAAATATCTTGAAGGTGTATGGAATCCATGTCCCTGCCCCTCCAGATTCATTTGCAATCATTTTATTCGACGCTCCTTAACCTCAACAGTTACCTTCACCGTTGTGCAACAACCAAATAACCAATCAAATTTAAACATGGAGCAAACGGTGTTTTATTATTTGGAACTGGTTGCCATATGTGACTTAACTTGTGTTGTATTATACCACTTACTTACTTACTCCATGGTGCAGAGTCCTTCTTGAGCAGCTAACTGGTTTGCAGCTAGTCAAGAAATTCCCCACATTTCACGGAACCAGAAGGTAAATTACCGCACTCACAAGCGTCCAGCACCTGTCTCTCTCCTGAGCCAGCCCAATCCAGTCCATATACCCACATCAACTGTAGGTAAAAAATAGTATAAAGATGGTCACAGTGGCTTGATGACGTTGAAAGTTGCTAAGAATCTACAGTTAGGCATGTGAGTCACTTGGCACTCGATGTTTGTAGCATGTTGCCTGTACTGTCAGGCAACTTGCGCAGCACGTATAGCGTCAAAGGTACATGAATGCCGTAGGAGTGAAATATAAGTATGGGGTAATGATGGGATGGTGAAG
>Ga0131853_10006250_pt1 | contig 21520 bp, 15 predicted proteins | sample TergutLab28metaG_FD_92764 | JGI IMG/M metagenome (GOLD analysis project Ga0131853, IMG submission 92764) | Labiotermes labralis P1 segment gut microbial communities from Petit-Saut dam, French Guiana - Lab288 P1 (version 2) (version 2) | ecosystem: Host-associated > Arthropoda: Insects >... | reverse complement strand
CCCTACCCTCCTTAAACTTCTTAAACCACTCGAAAACTTGCGTGCGAGATAGACACTGATCACCATACACTTCTGTCAACAAATTGTAAGTTTCTGTGGCAGATTTTCCAAGTTTTGTGAGAATTTGATGTTAACACGTTGTTCCACATTAGCACTCAGCATTATTCTGTCGGAGCTGAGACACACGATCCGCTTCTAACAATGGTCACGGCCAGACTAACCGATGCGCGTGAATGAACCTTTGTGTGACGGTAGAGGGAAGTCCACGGGTCAATGCCCTACCCTCCTCTTCATCATCGACATGGCTGGAAATGAGTAATAAAAGCAATCCGGTTTCTTTATTGCCACACCTCGTACTGTGACAACACAGAACGGTTTTCTCTCAAAACATGCTCTTAGAACATTGTTTTTATCTGTCGCTGGATAGGAATTCTTTGGACACAGGCAGAGGGTCTGTTAGTTATTTCTTTACCACAAAATGTGTTGCTAAAAATGACTGGGTTTGTGTGGTAAGCTAACATCATAGTTGTGGTGCATGAATGCATAAAAAGAAAGAATTTTTGTATTTTTTTACTATTATAAAATGTACTATATTATATTTTTAGTTTAAATGAGTAAGTATTTTTGCAGGTGAATTTTTAAAACTTTGCATGCTTACTGGTAAAATTAGGCATGCTTTTTTTAAATTTTAAGTCTGTTTAGTTATGGGGTTTAAATGTTGGCTGTCATTAGTTATCCTGAGTGAGGTTTCACTGGCTTTCCTCAGTCTTTCTAGGTGAATGTTAGGGTAATACTTTGATTAGGTCATGACTGCTTCCTTCATATCCTTTCCAATTTTATGATTTGTCCGTCATTTTACTGTTCAATCCTGTACTGTCAGAGTTACTGGCATCATAATAAAATAAACCATGACAACTGTAAAAGATCAACATTTGAAGGTATCCAGAAGATGGAAGCTTCAGGTTCTTCTGAAATGTTGGTACCCATGTTGCTATGTCTCACATATGATTGTTGTCTGAATCATTTTTGTTTACTTCATATGAGACTTTATTACTGCACAGTCTCTCTCCTTCGTGATGGTCCTCATATATTACATGCACCATAGTAACTCATTTTGGAACTCTGTTTGCAGGGCATGGGGTGCTGTTCAGATACTGCCATATCATTCCACTATGTGTCTCCAAGTCATATGTACGTACTGGAATATCTCATCTATCACTTGCGGCCATACGGAATTTCTCACAGTGTTGAATCCTCGCAACTGCCAGCCCTCTCAACAGAATCTACACCTGGTGGGGTCAACGATACAGCAGGGGAGGAGAAGAAGAAGACTGACAAGGCCAAAGTAGAGGCTTTAAAAGCCAAAAACAGTACTAAATTGGGATCTTACGTAACTGAGAAATAGTATGAATTTATTTTGTGTAAATCTGACAGTTGTAAATAACACAAAACTAGTCACCATACTTATGTTGTTTTTTAAGTTACGTGCATTGACAGGCATGGCAGAAATGAGAAATTCATTTAAAATTTCATACAGAAAATCTGATGTGAAAGATCACCGCAAGACCTAGTTTCTCAGACATTACTGGATCTTGGGTATACAAGATGCATTGAGTGAACAGATCGGGCTTTGCATAGGGATAAAGTATCAGGCTTTTACAAACATTGTAATGAATTATCACAGTTTATGGGATGTGGCACCTTGTAACTTTGTGGATAGAAACTAATGTTTCAAAGGAACCTGCTGCCTCCATATGCAGGGTTCTGCATAGTGTTATACCCTGGGCTGAGGGCCTTCTTAAAAGATCATCTGCTAAGTGAGCTGGAGATTTTATCAATTTCAGCAGAAACCAGCTAAGAATAATGACAGTGCTGCTGACAGGGCACTGTCACTGGGACCAACATCTTTTCAGATTGGGGCTGGTAGACAATACCAGGTGTTGCTGTCGTGCAAACAGGCATTTGCAACGGCCTTGCACATTCTTCTGACTTTAAGGCATTGGCTGCATTAAGATGTGAGCACCTGGGTCAGCATTTTCTGAAACCAGGTAAGTTTGGTGACATCTCTGTTAGCAGGATACCACACTTTGTCCAGAGTGTAGTGCTGCTGAATGTGTGAGCAAAAGGACTGCACAGAACATCAAAAACAGTCCAAGTGCACAGGCCACTACAGGGCTGCCATTTTGTATATTATTCTGTTCTATTCTATTCTGCTCTATTCTATTCTATTTTATCCTACACTGCAGAAGAGTGTACTTGTAATGGTAATGAACCCTCAGGTTCCATAGTAGGTGGGCAGGTTTTCACTAGCTGGACGACTGTTAGCTCTTTTGCTCCATCAAGTTTGTTACACAGGAATGAATGTCCTGATCCCATCAGTGAATGATCAGTGTGATGATGTGGTTTTATCTTTCCTTTGGGAACAGTTCCTCAGGATAGGGACAGGTGGCAGGCTCTTGTGTATGCATTTATAACCATTTGGGTTCCATAAAATGCAAGGAATTTCTTCTTGATTTCTTCCTGCTTACACCACCTATGAAGATGGAACTGATGGAGAGTTCCAAAATGGCGGCACATAAAATTCAGACACCGGGGAATCACCCAAAAGACAGAACACAAGAATTTCTTGACTAGTTGAGGAACTAAGCCTTTCAAGAAGCATTCTACTCCATTTATTTATTTAGTTAGTATGTTGGTTTGTTTATTTATTTGTTTGTCACTGGGAACAGTGTCTTCCCTCCATCATTCTTCATAACTCATGTAATGTTTGTGAAGAGATACATGTTACTCTGTCAGGTGTTAGCCAGTGTTTACCTGATTGAGAGATGAGCTTCAGTACAATATTCCATCTCTGCTTATATTTACTGGCATGGAGGGACGGTCTTGAAACTCGCCTTGTGTCTTAGAAATCAATTTTAATTTGGGTTGTCTTATGTGTATTGAAGGAAAACTGCTACTGCCATTTTAGAGGAGCCTGCCACCTCATCCTCAGTGATCAGGGTAATGACATGAGGGTGTGGAATTGGTAATAATAGTAGTTGGTTGACATTTCGGGCCTTCATAATACAGAAAATTACTTTTTTGATCTTTTGGTCATGACATCATGTAGTCTTCTAGGTTGTTACTAATGTTTCAGGGGAACCTGCTGCTTTTGTGTTCAGGGTATGTTGAAGATGGTTTCATAATCCAGAACATCACAATCTTGATAGCGACATAGATATATGACAAATACTGTCATTGGGAATGTGGTACTATAAAGTCTGGTAACTTGTATCAAAGTACACGGTGTCATATCTCAGTTGATAGCTGTTCTTATTCATTGCTGTGAAAACCCCAAATCTAACATATGAGCTTGTGTGCATAGGCATAATGGGGAGTGCAAGAGGGAGCAAATGCCACTCAATATTTTTTTTACCAAAGAATTTTTTTTCCTGGCTTCTGAATTGAAGAGTGGCAAATAAAAAAAATGGGATGACCAGTGGGTGGTGGGGGGGGGGGGGGGGGGGGGTGGAAAAAATGATCATTAATCTATTCCATGTTTGATACCTTCCCTTGTGTGCTGTTTTTACTTCTGTTCACCATGTTCAGACTTTTAGTCTCACAACATTGAAATAGAGTTCCAAGTTTTTGCCTAGTACATTTCAGGTAAAATATAAAATTTATTATCAGTAAATTATTACAACTTTTTGCATGATGTGTGTAACTTGTTATTTGCAGTGATGTCTGTCTTAGCCATAAAGTATTTGTGTAAGAAACAAAGGGTCAATAATTTCTAGTATATCGTTTTCTCTTATAGTCTCCCAACCTAGGAGTCAAAAATGAGTTGGTTTGTGGAAAGTATAGTGTATTTTAAATGTGAAAAATTGACGTTTTCTGTAATCATCAGATGCTGAGATTTTGTTGCTGTCAGGGGCAGGATTTTTCTTTTTGCCACCTCATTCAGACCAGCTTACCCAGTCACTTGTCATTTGGGAACTGGTTACTATTTTTCCAGAAGGAAAGTGGCTGGAGCATTGTGTTGGCCACTACATGTAGCGCTGAGGTTATGAATGCATGAAGCTCTGCGTCTGTGTATTTGTGAATCGCGTATTGTGTAAGGTTCAGTAGTGCAGTCTTTCCAAGTTTCCTGGGGGCCAAAGAAGCCAGACGGGAAGGTATTTGGACAAGTATTTGAAATGTGATCTGAATGTTTGCAAAATTGGAAGGCATTATGCGATGCATCAACCTTCAGTCTCAGGATGATTATCTTTGAAGACTTTTAGTAAAATTGGAGTTATTGGCAGTGTCAGTTTCAGCACCATATACTTGTGTAGGTGTTCATAATGTTACAGTGTTTTGCAGCAATAAATAAGTCCACCGTCTTGCATTTGTATATATTTTATTGTTCTCTCTGATTTCGTTTTGTAAGGCTGGAGTCCAAAACACTGTAACTTCAAACAATATACCTGTGTTATGTGCTGAATTGAAACGTGTAGTTCATTATGTGAATGGTTGTGATTGTAGGACAGGGTATATGAGAGCTTAGTGGAAGTAGGAAATATACAAAACTCCCCATAATAATTGTGTACTTGTACTAGTGAGCGATTAATACAGGAGCAGTTCTTTTGGTGCTTCTGTGTATATATGTGAGTTTATATTGTGTGTTTTACTAACATGGTAATCTCTCTTGACATTGTAAATTGATGATACAGGCATGTGGCATGTGATTTTTGTAACCCAGCACAACACAAATCAGACTGACATTATTGTGTTCCTTATTCTTTGTTTGGGGCATATGGATGTTAGTACTGTTGTTTGCAAGAACGCTTTCATTATATTGTTTTGCAGGAGAATATTTTGTTTTAGTGTAATACCAGGGTAATTTAGAACTTCAGCTATGAATTGTTCTGCTTTTAAGTAATCCTGAACCAGAAACTTTCATATTTTTTGTCTGTCTTTCTTAATAATACATTTTTATGATGTACATCAGTCTGATTATTTTCCAGAGGTTATTTCAGTCCTATGTATTTCCATCCGGTTCAGGGTACAGACAGTGATAGATTTGTGCACATGGTAGTCAAGCTTCAAGTTGCATAAAATGAGGGCGATTTCTTCAGTAGCTAAGGAACTGTTGGGTTCTCAAGAAGGACTGTGTTCTGTGGGGTTGGTATTGTGTTGGCTGTTCTGTATGGTGTGATATGTGGTAATTGAAATTGCATAAATTAGCTGTTGATAGTTCTGTAATTTGTAATAAGCTTCAAGATTCGGAATTTTATAAATATTTCAGGGTTTGTGTGTTGCCATTTATGAATTTGGTGTGAAATCTTAACTTCCTTCTTATTGAAGACAAAATGAAGCCTGATATTTGTTGATACTATTCTGGTATTCTTAGCATTATGTGTATACTAGCTCAGCAGTTTATTTTGAATGTGATGGGTCTGTAATACTGTTGCAAAGGAATCTTCCTTTAAGGTTTTCTGAAGTTTCTGCATCAGAGTGCATAAAATACCAGTGAAATAATTCTGAGATTTAGTATGGAACTGGAAGTCTTTTGGAAGCCATTTTTTTGAACTCATAGACTTCCAAAAGATAGTGAAGAGACATGGTGTCCACCTTTGAACATCCTCGTAGCTGAACAGTAAAGTCAGTACAATTAAATAATTTATGCAGCAAATACCAAAGTGAGTAGACTGAAATGTGATAATTGTACCTATATACCCATTAAAACTCTCTTTGGATCTTGAGATCTCCATTCTTCTGGAATGTGGCACATTGTACCTGGGTGATTGGCGCTTGTTGTTCCAAGGCAGAATGCTGGTCTCATCTTCAAAGGTTGAATCGTACCACATCCTAGGAGAACAGAAACATCATTTGTAACACTGCTAGTGCCTAGAAATACCTTTGAACCTCCAGGATAATTTGACTTTTCTTTATGTTCACTTATAGTATGTGAAAAGTTTGTCACAAGTTGGCAGTACTCTGCATTCCCTGTTTACAGAGAGAACTAAAGCAAAATCCTAGTACTGGTGATGGAAGGTTAGAGACGTGTTGAGGATAAGCAAGAAATTACCTTGTATGTGTACCCAAATATCAGACAGCCCTGATAATACAATAGTGTACAGAATTCAGTTTTCAGAAGAAAAAAAACCTATACAGAACTTTTTAAATCATATACGCGATTATAGTATTACCCCCATTTTTCAGATGATGGATTTGGAAACAATTCTTGTCTTGTATTTAGTGTTAAATGGTAATTGTTTAGAAAGAAGTTGGAGTTCAGAATTTGTAAATGGAATTTGGAACTCAGTGACTTCAATAGTTTGGCTGTGTGAAAAGGGTAAACAGAGGGTACCAAGGACATTACAGTTAAGATTTAAAGGAGAGGGACATACAGGATGATGTAGTGTAAGGTGGTACGACCATGTACTGAAGGATGTTAAGAAGAGAGGGGAGATCTGGCAAGAAATCAAGAATGGAAGAATGTAGGAAAGTGAATGGAATGTTAACACGTTCGCTGACACGTACATGAGAAGGATGCAACAGAAAAAAAGTTCTCGAATTGTGTTATCAAGCAACATTATAGCCAAGAAACAGTTATCCATTCTGGTAGCCTCAGGTTTCTTGAATATTCTGTAACATAATTGATTTTGTTGAGGTAAGCAAAGAAAATTAAATTAGCTTTGGCCCTTTTGTCTTTGAATATAATGAATCACTTCACTGAAAATGTTGAGAAGAAAGACACCTTGTATAAGACTCTGTTCATGTACATTCTTACTGTCTGTCAGTGTTTAGCAGCAACCACTCACATATGTGATTTAAATTGCATTAAAGTATGTCCCTTTCATTATGTATTCTTCAAAATAGTGATTAACAAGCAAGAAGATGATTACTGTATCAAATCTTTCAAGTGAAATTTGGTTTAATATTATAGTGACACTTTTTCAACAGTATACACGGTAAAGATTCCATAGCCATCTAAGTGTTCTGTCCATAAAAATTGTACAGAAGATTAAATTTGTAGATGTGTAATGCTTTGTAAGTTAAACAAGTTGTGATGTTCTTCATCAGTGTTTGAATGTTGTTTGGATGTAAGGAAGATTGCATTTTGTAGATCATCCTGTAGAAGGATGAAGCAGTAGCTGTTACAGGACGTGTTCCCATTGTGTGTACACATTGAACATGTTGCATACTTTGTTCTTTATTTTTAGATAAATTTCTTTCATTTTTTCCCTTCATTCCACTATCATATACTGATAATTTCTTCTTTATTGCCTCTTTCTGTTCTGTTTAATTTTACTGTTAACGAAGTTTCACCAGATTAAAATTTGAGGATGATTGTTTGAAACGGAGGTAGCTGATGTATTTATTTCAGTTTTTATGCTTGTTAATTGAGCTTCATTACATGGACGGGATTAGGATTGCTCTTGTTGTTTCTGTGAGCGTTTGATAGAATGATGACAAATACTTACAGTGTAGGTCTACAAAAACGAAGTAATTATACTGTACAAAGTTACAGTTACTGTGATAAAAACCTGTTTCTTTATACTTTATTTTTATAAAAAGCATATTGAACTATGTGCATGTTTTACAATGTCTATTAGGAACTCCAACTTCAGAATTTTGGGATGCATCTTGTTCTTATGTGGAATTGTCCTTTAAACATGTACTTCAAAGTACATGAATGATGTTGATATGTACATTTAAACAAAGTTGTTTTGAAAGAGCAAAATTGGAATGTTTATTATAGAATAATTGGATCATAACTCAAAATTAAAATCTCACAGTGTACCTGTTTGAAGTCTTGTACTGTGCGTATGTGTATGGGAGCTAGCTAAATGACGTGAAAGTTTCTGGCAGAAGGAGAGCAGCTATATATGGGCCTTATTACACTGTATTAAAGGCAACATAAGCTTCCAAATAGTATGTTGAAGCTTTTTTTTTTTTTTCAGTTGTGGCTCTGTTGTTCTGAATGTGCATCATGAAAAATTATGAGAAAAAATTAATAAGTACTCAGGTACTTTTATTGCCAGTACCATACTTTCCATGAATTAGGAAGTTTTTAAAAGCTGTGTGGTATTGATACATGTGCAGGAATACTCATAGACCTGCAGGTATTGTGTGTAAGCCTGTTTCATGTTAATAGAACAGAGTAATTGATGATTAATATCTGTGTGTGATATAACTCAATTATTCAGTTCAAAATTTTAACATCTATTTCTGTATTTTCTAAGGAATGTGCTGTTGTTGTTTTTATGCTATTTATTTAAAACGCACAGTCAAGGGACCAGGCATGGGTACATAAACTATGTTTTGCAGGGTTGAATTTTTCTGAAGACATAATGTAACTGTACTAATTCAGCCAAAATGAAAAGACATTCAAATTTGATTACATTTTTTGCACAGTTACAGACAAGCTAGACTTTGGTCTTAGTAGTAGTGAAATGGACACTTGTCTGCTGATAGGTATGTTTTTTAATGAAATAAAACATTTTATTGAATGTGTGTGTGGTAGGTGATATGTTAGTTGATTGTATGCTGTCAGATATGTGTACTGATGTGTGAAGAGTCTTCAAGTAGCAGGAACCTCCCTTACATTATGTAATTGTACATAGTGGTGTTAGGTCGTGTATGAATATACTGGCAGCCAGGTTGTATGGTCTTATAATTGCTTTACCTCTTCATTGGATGTTTTAACTTTCCTTCCCACATAGTATAAGGAAACTAATACTTACTGTCGGTAACATAAAACCATAGGTCCTGTCATGCGAGTGTAATTGATGACTGGCATCTAGACTTGCAAAAATTTGAGAACTGTCTGTGCTCTAACTCTTGGTGGAAAGTCACCTATCTGACCAGTACTTTCCTTCTGTAATAAATGTTTAAAAGGAGTTGAGTCTGTTGTGCTGGGTTTTAAAACAGTGTGCTGGGTTTTAAAACAGAATGTCTCTAACGCAATAGGAAACTTGTTCTGCATTTAGTTATTCCCAAGCGGAGGTGGTCTGGACGACATTGTGATGACTGCGTCAAGGCACTCTGGAGTTCTAGTGCATGCAGTTTCTGTTTCTTTTGATGTTGAGGTGATACCAATAACTGTAGTGTGTTTTTCCCTTGCCTCTGCAGTTCTGTTGTTTATTATTAGTTTACTTTTTGGTTTTAATTACAAGTTTTTTTTGTTTGTTTCTTGATTGTTTTTAACATGAAATGTGACAAAATGGAGTACGATTTTAAGCACACAATGGAGAATTGAAGACAACTTTTGTTGTTGTTTATTTACCTTTATTATGCATTTACATACATTATTATTCATTCTGAAATAATTTTCCAGCTTCTGTAAATGATGACACTTCACTTTTATAATGTGTGTTTGAAATGTTACTTTCATTTTATTCCATTTTTTTGCGCATAGATTTGATAATGCATGACTGAATTCTCTGCCTTGGTAAGAGGGTGTGGGTGCTGTTGGTAGCACCATACATCTCATTGTACAGTGGATGAGTTTTTCATTTTTGTTTTGAGTGTTTGGTAATTCTGAACTAGTGATTATGTTCCTTTGTTTTGCAGTACGCCTGACTCGGGTTGGAGCAACAAGCTCGTAGTGCGATGATGTCTCATTCATAGGTAGTAGTACCATTTCTTCACATCTTGTACTAATATTTTGGCCAGCCACCATTTTCACAAACAAGGAAGGGAACTTCATATGATGTGGTAGTGAAATCTTGCAGTTAAAGATGCTTTATACACATTGAAATTTTGAGTGCAGTGAACACACTAAATTTTATGTTTTATGAACCATGAATTGACTGAACCTTTTGAGGTATCTAGATGTTCCAGTTTACATTTCCCTACAAAAATTGAAGCATTACTTATCTCACTAAGAGTTCCTGTGTTCACGATGTTAAAGAAGCATACAAAATATGCTGTTCCCAAGCATGCAGAATATGTCATCACCAAACACAGGCCATGTTGTCATATTTCGACTGTTCATGTCCCAGTGTCAGACTGAGTCTCCCACGTGTTGGGAAAACAGAAGAGAGAAACATTTTGCTTAATGATAATATCAGTTGCTAAGATAATATAGCATGTATTATGGGTGAATAAGATACGATGATGGACCATTAGTGAAATGGAAGGGAAACCTGAAATACTTGGAGAAAAATCCTGTTCCAGTGACACTTTGCTCACCACAAATCTCACATGGACTTGCCTGGGACCGAACCCAGGCATCCGTGGTCAGAAGCCAGCACCTAAGTGCCTAAGCCATGGCACACTCTGGAAAACACACTTAAATGCTGATGGATGAATTTTGAGATGTGTTTCCATGCATGCTGGGCAAGGCTTATGGACTGGCCAATGAATGTAACCTCTCCCCAACTTTTAGGGAATGTTTCATTGAACATTTGGGTACTCAACTGGGGTACTTTCATTCTGGGGATATAGGCAGGGGCAGGTTGGATGTGGTAGATTGTTTATTCTTGAAGAACAGATTCCTGGTGGCTGGTGTGCAAGACAGGTGTTCTACAAGGTAGGTGCAGTTTTGTTGGCCCACACTGTTTCCCTACTTAATGTTGAAAGGAAATGTATGTTCTTGTCAGGATAAATTTCATGCTTTCAGAGTGGTATGTATGTTATAGAATTAAGTTTGAAGTTTATGTCTGGTTGTGATTCTGAAATACTGCTCAAAATCTCAAACCTTATCCTGTTTCTTAGAACAAAATTAAACTTATTAATTGTGATAAAACCGCAATGTGGACATACTTTTCAGCATACAGGCTGGTTTTTATTAGACATGTTCATGTTTCTTGTAACTGAGCTTTGTATAACTATTTTCACTACAATTTCAAAATAAGGCATTATCTTCTTATTTCAGTTAATGTAGCCCTTTTTTTGGTATGTGGTTTTATGTGGCATATCACACATTTGAGCAAATCCTTGTTTGATTGATGATTACGGTTTGCAACATATTCCCTCATTTTGTAATAGCATCTGTGTATTTTCATGCTGATGTGTTAATATATGCCTAATCAGAATTTGGTTTGATCATTTGACTGCCTTTTTCAGGATATGACTGATTGACAGATGTATGCTGAAAAGTACTGTACATGAGAAACTTCTGTAATAAATGATTACTTCATTAATCTTTAGTCTGAGTTGCAAGTTCCCTTCACTGTCCAGGTATACAATAATAAGTTATCATTTTAGGTGACCTGAATTCTTTTAAACATTGTTTATAATCTTATTATTGGCTGTAATGATCAAACATACAAAATTCTGGAATACAGATTGATAAGGAATGGAACTAATACTGCAAGAAGCATGGCAAACAAAACTGTGTCTTACTTAAGAACACTTACGTATGCCTGGTAGACTAACTAAGACTAACAGTAGAAGTGTGTGTACTGTGTATGCTACTGGCCAAATAATATGAATGATGCATAGTTCATAATAAGCAACTAACATAGATGTAGGGTGTCACCGAAATGTTCATAGGTGTCACTGCTGTAATTGTCATACGCAGTGAATTATTCTAGTTACTACAACTTCCCCCACATCCCATCCTGTGGTGAACTAATATTTCTCTGATATAATGACAACTTCTGGATGTAGCATGTAAACAAAATGCTTAATGAGTAGTTTTTTTTAGAAGTGCCAGCTTTAAACTGTTTGTACACACTTCTGTGCATTATTGCTCTTACTGTTACCATACACATTTCAATTCTGCTGGCATAATTCTTAAAATCTGAAACTTAAAAAAAATTTAAATATTTGTTTGTTATTAAGTATGTTGTACAAGCTGTCAGATTGATAAATTGCAAGCCACTACAGGGATCTTGTCTGTTGAGTGAATGGATTGATTGGAAACTTTATGTGTAGGATGCTTGTACGCAGCTTGAAGTACAGTGACATTCACTGTTTGTTAGGGATTTGGTTGACAATAGTAGGGAAATTGGAGTCTCATGTGAAGTACAGACAAAAGGTACACAGTTGCAAATAATGAAACATCTGTCATAACTACAGGTTCATAACTCCCTTTTGTTGTCATATGCCTTGACACCCACACCTGAACCCCACCTGCTGTTGTCTTGTGTTGGTGTTGCCCGACTGTTTCTTCATGTGTGGGTATGTTAATCAGTGTGGTAATATGCATTTTGTTTTTCTCTAAATTTGCAATTGAAAGGAGCTTAAATCCAAGTATACATATGTTTGTGGTGGAATTTCTGCCTTTCTTTCTTTCATATTTTTGACAAAATCTGCAGTTATTATATTCATAGTTTATTTATAGGATGCTATTCAAAATAAAATGTATGTGCAAGATTCAAGAATAAATTGTTAGCATGGCATGAATTGATTTGTCTCTTTTCTTTTGCAATTTGGAAGGGGAATACGTGCTAATTGCAAACAAAATGTAGCCTTTGATGCCTCCTCATAAGAATAAAAGTCTGTCTTGCTAGGTAATTGATGTGTATAATTTTACAGCACATTAATGGCCTGTTTAGAGTGACTGAACTGTTAGTGTCTAATTGCAGTGTTTTAATTCTTTCATTACTTTTAGATTTAATTTTAGGTGATATTTCTGTTCTTAACATGGGTGATACACAGTGTATCTGATCATCATTTTACCACATACTTTGTTCCATCATGTAAGCTTATGTTATATTAATATTGTGGTATATGTGCTCTGAAATACTAGTTCGTGTGGCAAGTAGATGGTGCGCAATTCCTGGCCATGTGCTCAGTGTGTGTATGTTGCTTTGGGTGCATTGAACACTTTTTCCAATGACAGAAGGAACTTTGGGGTTGTAATTTTTTAGTGCAAGGGTATATATAAATTTAAAATTGGTACATGTTAATACTTTTTATTAATGTTTTGGACAATGACAGACCAGTGTACTGTCAGTGTTCGTGGAATAAGAGAGTCATTTTTAATACCGGTGACTATGAAGCTTTTTACATGTAGTTCTATGATTATGTTTAAATGACATTACCGGGAGCTGTGTAACCCTAGTGGTGTAGGCAGTCCGTTCTGTCATTGGGCTGGTTGTGATTTCACATCAGAGCTTACTCTTAAGAACATTCATGACTTAAGACTGATGTGGAGAGTCTAATGTCGGTAATTTTCATCTTTATTTACAATTAGGAAATCATTAGAGGGGTCAAAAACAACCCAGTAGTATGTTAAAATAGTAATGTATATAAAATATAAGGGCATAAAAACGTGACAATCAAAAACACACACAATACATCCAGAATACAAGAGGCATAACAAATACACAAAATGCAACAGGTCTTGTTTTACGCAGTTTCTTAAAGGTGAACAAATTTTTGACATACACCATGATGTTGGATTCATTCGTAGCGTACGTCAGTTTTGTTATAATGCTGATAGAATTAAAGGAAGTGCTATGTCTGGAACTGAAGTGTTATTTGTGTAGCAAGACTACTGCGTTCCTTTTGGAATGAGTGATACCAAAAATTATGAATGTGAGTCTCTTATATTTTTCTTGCATTAGAAATAGATAAATACATTATATAGATATGTATGTATACTGTACAGAAATGTAGCTACTTTATATACAGTATCTATATACTCTACAGGTCTGTATGTCAACTAGTAGTATAGTCATACAATATATAGGATGTCAGTCCCCAAACCCCTGGGAAATACATTGTTCTAATTGGGAATGTTGTGTTCTATTTGTGCGGTGTTTTTTTTTTTTAGGAACGTAACCCTGGAGTAAAACAAGACCTGCCTGTGCAGTATTACTGATGGAAAACTGTCAGCTCGAGTATTTATTAAAATTTAAAACCACAACTACAACAGCGTGTTTCAGTTTGATATGTTAACCTTTTAAAGCCTACTGGTTACGTGATGCACCAACAGTTTAACATTCAAGAACTGTATGCTCTGCCCACACTGTATATATGTGTTTTGTATTTATCTGAAAACAAACAGCGACTTGTGCCACTTACATCATAAACTGATTGGTTTTTATAATTGAGATGAAAAGTGTTTACTGTGTGGTTCGAACTGGGTCTTTAAATAAAACAATCAGCACTTCATCTTATATGGTTAAGCCATCTTCAGGCAATGTCAGCAAGCTGTATAAAGAGGAATCGTATAATTCTCTATGTGTTATATTAATAGATGTTTTGAGATCTCAGTCTTACAATTTTTGTCTTAACTTGTTGTGTAGTTAGTGGTATATTAAAATGAAAAGTAAAAGTGTGATAGTGATGTAACATAAATATGTTGTGATGGCTTAGTAAAATATGGAGCTGTCAGTATTCCAGATACACTTGAAACATGTACATTTAAACAATAGCTGCTTATTGAGGTGGGTCAATTTTAAAATTCTTGTGTTGTTTTAACAATGTTGAGATGGAAAAAAGTTTCCAAAATTTTGGTATAAAGTTTAATTTTCAGATTTTGGTTTGGAAAGCATCGTACAAAAAATTTGAATATTGCTGTTACATAATGTTAATGAACAGAACGGTGCATGTTTGAAGAAAGTTTCATTTCATTCATTTGAGTACAAAATTATAAAATAAAGAGTGGGCCATTAACCACAGTGGTATGAAAGTTCCAGACGTGTTATGATATGTATAGTTTGCAGAGCGAGTCATTTGTGCACATGCCATCATGTGTTTATTATGAAGTCAGACATTAACCAGTTATTTCAGTGGCTCATTTTTCCCATAGTTTGAAATATTTTTAATACAATATGATTGTCAGACTTCTGTCATACTCATCTCTACAGGTGCAGGACTTCCTACGTTACTCATCCTATAAAATACGCCTTTACTGCTGAGTCTAAATGTTCTGATGATGTGTTACAATAAATACGACAATTATTTTGGTTGTTGTACATCATCTTGAGTTTTTCAAGCATCATGTTTGCAAGCTGAGTTTTTTCTATGATCATGTATCAAGGTTTGTGCCTGATGATGAAAAAACTCCAGACAGTGGATAATGTCCAAAATAATAGTCATATCTGTTGTAACTCCTGTACTTTTACAACCTTGTTACCCCACACTAGTTGCTTGATTATTTCATGTTTGAGTAGCATCGATGTTGAACTTCTCAAATAATCTTGCATGTTAGTAATTTGTTGTTTATTTTTTTCTGTAGAACTAGATTTGGGTTCATTCTGCTACACAATATATGCAAAATATCAAAATCGTCAGTTCGTTTGAAAACAGGATTTCCATTGCCATCTCTGTTCTAACTGAGGGGGTGGTAGGTTGCATGTTGCCCTTTCAAAGATTATGTTGGTGTATTGCTATTAGCCTGACTAAAGTTTTGAACTTTGGACATTGTCATTCTTATTGGGTTTATTGTAGCAGAGCATTCCAAAAACTGGGTCTGTTTTCTCAGGTGGAGGAGTGGGAGAAGGATCCTAACGTGTTGGGCCTTTTTGAAAGATCTGCTTGTGCTTTTAGTAAGTCTTTCAAATGAGCTGTCATATTAGAATTCATCCCCCCCCCCCTCACTTTTTTTTCCCTTCACCTGAAGATAAAGACAGGCCCAGTTTTCAGAATAAACAAAGTAGCCACTGGCTTAAGACATTAGGTTTATAGATTATATGCTAATTTATTGACAGTGTTTACATTTAGTTATGCAGTAGTTTGGAATGGGGTATAGTAATTAGGAATGGGTATGTCATAGTTTGGAATGGGGATGTAATAATTAGGAATGCAGGTGTAAGAGTTAGGAATGCAGATGTAATGGTTTGGAATGAGGATGGAATAGGTTGGAATTTGGATGTAATAATTATGATTGCAGATGTAATAATTTTGAATGGGAATGCAACAATTTCACTCCAAAGATAAGGATGATGCCATTTTTGTTAGTTTAAAGCATCTTGTGTATCTGTTGTGTAGACCCTGTGTATTAGATGTGTGGACTAAAGTAATTATGTTGTGTGTGTTCCTAACTTAGCACACATATTGGGAGCAACACAGGATTGTATGTGTTTATGTTTGTAGTGGTTTGTGTTTGTGTTACGGATAAAAATGCATTCAGTGATAAGTCAGTTGTTACTAGCTCTCCAAGTTTGTGCTAATTATCCTCCTTTAAATTGCACACGTTTTCTTCATGTTATGACTATGTTATTGGGTATTTGAGGTGAATTACTGGAGATTCACTAGACACAGTAGTTTAATAGTTAGTAGCAGATAACTGGCCAGTAGTGACACACAACAGAATATACAGAGCTTCAAGTTGATCACACATCTTGTGTGCAGCGCTGAGGTAAAGGTGTGGAGCACTACCTCCACTCTGTGGTTTGTCTTTGTGGCATGTGCGTAATTAAGCAAGGGGAAGTTTATTTACCATTATCACTACATTTTTTATGAAATCTTATTTTTAAGTGTTTGAATATTTTTACGAATAACCTAGAGGTTATTCCTGTGAAACATTTTGTGATAATTAAATAAGTAAACACACAAATGAGAGATGGGGTATGTATTACGAATAATGAAATTCAATTCTGTAGGTGTATATGAGGGAATGTTGTCTATATTGTAGCACTTGCTTGTTTTTACTTTTTTAATAACAGAAGTGATTGGCTTTTCATGCACCTAAACACCATGCCATGTGGCCACATCTTGGCCAAGAAGTATGATTATTTTAAAATTTACATGCATAGTTCTTGAAACACTTGCAAGTAGAACCGTTTGAAAAATTTCCTAAATCTTACTTGGGATTTCCTATATTACACTAATTTTTTAGGTAATGGGGGAGAATAATGTACTTTAAAACATATTTATTTGTGTTTTCCAAGTGTGTTTTAATATTTGTATGACAACCACAAATTTATAAATGTTATTTGTGCCTTCTATAACTTAAAAATAGACACAGCAACATTACCTGTGAATCAAAATTGAATCTGGGACCTTTGAAATTATGTCATTTTCAATTTAACTACAAAGAGTACTTACTGTTTGTGAAACAGAAATGAACCTGGGCCATGCCATGTTTGAAGCAAGGTTGCTGACAATCATGGCATTTGTTTTATATTTTTTTTTAGCTTAATGCACGTGCATGTGCACACCAGAACAGTGAGCGTTCACAGTTGAAGTGATAATAATGAGTTCTGTCTGTTGTGTTGTGGACACTTCTTGCCTGCTGATGAAGCAGTGACCTGTATTCAGACTGCTGTGAGTTTGCCTAAGAAGGCTTTTGTGGTTCCATTTAGAGTGAACGTAGTTTAATACTTGTTTTTGAGTGGCATATTTCTGAAGATAAAATAATAAAACACATCACAGGGTAGTGTGCTTCTTGTGTTGTGAAGCTGGCGGTAGTGAATATCATTAATTGGCAGTATTGCAGCTGCTGTAGGTCTGTCATACAAATTTTAGAAATGTTTTTATGGTTCATATATTATGATTTGGTTTCATGTCAGAATGAACAGTCCACAAATAAGTCCTAGTAAACTGATTTTATTTTACTCTTTATTGAAATGGCAACAAGTTAAGAGGGACAGTGAGAGAACTTTTGTTAGATTCATTTAGCAGTTTTTTGGTGTACCTCATACAGAGTGAGCCAAAAGTAGGTATACAGAGGTTGGATACTATACACTGTATACCGTATACCTACTTTTGGCCCACTCTGTATTATGTGACATATTGTGTAGTTGTTAAATTTAAGTAGGAATCAAAATGTCAGTACTGTAAGTAGTTCTGATGGTAATCTTTGATTTTGGTCTTGCATGCTAGTTTATTGTGTGCATTTTTCTGAGTTATGGCACATTATCTTTGATAAATTATGGTGCGTCCACAACTACTCTTTGATATGGCATTATCTTCAGGTCTTGTCTGTAACCTTTGTGTCAGAAGGGGGATGTTGCTGGACTAGGTAACTGCATCTTGGATGTGGCATTGAAAAAGTACACTTTTTGTATGACACCAGAGAGCATTCTAGGCATGCAAGTGAAATGGGCCTTGAAATGATTCGGACTGATCCAAAATGACAATGGCTGGAGAAAATTTCCTGTAGGTTTTTGTCATGAATTTCATACAATCTGTGGGTAGTTTTGAGCACTGCTGCAGTTGGATTGATGGTCATGATGAAAATACTAGGTGCATTTGGTATTTTTTTACCAAAAAGCATGTAATATGAGATTTAGAGCTGGGGAGGGGGAGGGGGGTGTTCTTTTGGAGTAGATCATATAAACTAGCTACCAGGTAGGAATCGAGAATTTAAAGTGTTAAGTAGCTGCATCTAAGGGAATACAGCTTGTTATTGAAAGGGTGTGAGGTAAACCAGCAACATGCTGAAACATAACACTAATAAGCACACTATCTTGATTTTGACAAGTGATAGTGAGATATAATTTGTTACCACTTCTTCATTGAAAAGAAACGTATGTATGTATTCTTCTCACTGTGTCTATTCGTGCTCGGTAACATGTAATTTTTATATTGAGTGTTGCTGTGTGTAATAAACAATATAAAGAACGGTTAATTTGAAAGCTTAATAAGACAAAACAGCAGATTCTGGAACAGGTCATCTATGGAAAGAAAGAGTGTGTCATAGATATGTTGATTTTTTGCTACAGGTCGTCTTCGCAGAATGGGGCGTGCCTCTCGCAACTACACCATTGGGTTCGTGGTGCACCGTAACTGAGTTCAAGAGTGAAGAATTGCATGAATTTATTCCTCCTCATAGTTTTGTGTGCACCAGGATAAAATATTTTGTATGAGAGCTTTGAACATGGTGTGTTGAATTGAGGCTTTCTATTATCTTTCATTTATTACATCTCCTTTTTTTTAAAAATAAGAACACTCCTCATTCTTTTTATGCCAAAACCTTCCTACCACTTTTATAAAAACAATTGTTCCATTTTATATGTAGATGGACATAATTGATAATTGCTATGCTCTGTTGTATGATGCTTTGGAATTTGAATTACTGTAACACCAAGATGCACATTTCATACACATCCTATAATATTTTCATCTTATATTTGTAAGGTTCAAGAGGGATTTGCTGACTGATATTTGAGGTTGAAGTTTTTGCAGTGAAGCTGTTGAATTTTGTTGCATAAGACCGATTTTTGTCTACCGTAGTTACACTTTAATGCAGAAATCTGCCATTTTTGTTTATTGCTCTGGCTAACTAAAGCAGTTGTTCTTAGTATTGGGACTTGTGTATGTGGGTGTGAATATTTGCTGTTGTCAAAGTTCTCATTTTTTGAATGAGCTTACTGCAGTTCCAAACGTTAGAGGACACCATTTTTTGTAGAAAACAATTAAATGCTGTGGATTGAACTGTATGAACTAGAATTCAGACATAGAACATTTTTGACAAAGGCAAATTGTTGTACATTTCTTTCCTAAGTTTTTTTCCCTCCCCAAGTTGTGGGATTGTTTTAATTTATAAATGAAACTTCAATCCTAAATGTTATCACATTACATATGGCTGTAGACTACTTGTTTGTACAAATTTGTAAGTATTTTGTAAATTTTTTTTTTGGAACAGATTAATAATTGTTTTGACACGTGGTTAATGGTGTTAAGTAGATACTGGTGCCCAGGCTTTCTGTGCTTTCATCTCACTGCTGTGATATGTTTGACTTGACATGAAATATTTTGTATACATTCTTGTGACTAGTATCCCATTATCTCAAGTAAATCTGCTGTAACAGTGCCATGCTTGAAGTGACTAGGCTGCTGACTGCAGTGATGTGTGTCAGCACTGTTTCACAGGCAGCATTATGGCAATATTGTGGACATATGTAAACCAATGAGACAGGGTACTGGCCATCAAGTACTTTATTGTCAAACTGTAATACTCATTGTCAAACCGAAATAACATACTGACATCACTTATTAAGGATTCTCTCTAGATGATGGTTTGACTGTGTTCCAGCTATCATCTGTCAAGTCACTGCTGTATAAATTGGTACTGTGCATTTTATTTCTTGCTCTCCCATTGTACCACAAGCATAGTGGTGGTGTTTGGTATTGCTAGGATAAGGTGTTGCACACATAATTGATTTTTATTGCATAATTGCACCTCTTTTACTGTTAATGCCTTTAATGTACAGTAGTGAAACAAATAATAATAATATTAGTTACAAAAACAGTAATGATGGTAGTGTTAAAATTAAAAATAGATGTTATAAACATATAACCTACAGTCATATTCCCAGTATTCCGTGTGTTTAGCCACGCACGGGATCGTGCCGAGGTATTCTGTTTTTATGTACTGTATTCTAGTTACAGTGAAATCCCAATTTAGTGAATAGTTTTTCTTATCCCAGACAAGGCCCAGCATAAACCATGTACATAATGACATTTGATTTTATAGTGTGTTCATAATAATATAGTTTTATTTATGTTTAACAATTAAAATAAATTGTGAATGTTAAAGCGTAAAGAAAATTAGAGCCCCTTCACTTTATCTGCAAATTTGTTGTCACACTTTACTAATGAATTTAGTTCTAATAAATAATCCACATTTAATGGAATGAATTTTTGATCTTACAGACTTTATATGTAAATTTAATACAATTATGATTGAAATGACAGCTGATGTTTACACGTTTTCTATGCCACCTATTTTTAACACGCGAAAGTGATGTTTGTGGAGTCGACGTCACATTCTGAACATGCACCAAAGCCATGCTGCTTGTGGCATCAGTCACTTTGATTCAGAACTTATGTTCTTTTAGTGTTTATTTTGTGTCATATAGAAATTTACATGATATTATTGATCATGTAATTTTTTTTATTTGTATAAAAGTGGTTTCTTGAGCTAATGTAAAGAAATTATTTTTTTATAAATACATACAGTAAGGCTGAGAGAATGATGAACAGTTTTGTTGTACAATTTTATGACAATTATACATATGTGAAATCCTCGTTATAATGTAAGAAATGCCATTCCCCCAGACATTCATTGAATAGGGATTTCACTGTGTGAGATTATTTAAATGTCTAACTGTCCAGTTTACTTTTTATCATTCCTTGTCATCCTTCCCATTGTCTGTGTTTGATTGTGTCTGTCCCTATGAGGGGTTCCTGAACTTGGTTTGATTTTCAGAAAGTGCTCTTTCACTCTATTGACAAAGTGAGTTTGACAGTTTTGAAATTACTATTTAGAATATGCTGTATGGTACCGTGAAAGGGTTCTGGTACAGAAGGAAGTACAGTGATAATATACGAGTAGATGGAAGGTGGAATCAGCTTCCACATATTATGGCATACACACTTGCAATTTGTGTGAAATCTTTACATTCAGGTGACTGGGCATTGTGATAAATTCTTATAATAAAACCAACTAGGTGCACTGATTTCTCAAACCTCTGTCCATCATCAGGAGTTTTTCACTGTACACACAGCAAACCTGTATGACATATACCATTGCTGTGGGTACATTGAAAAACTCCTCATGATGGACAGGGGAACTGTCTGAAACATGTAGAGTTTTATTCCAAAAATAAATTTGAGAAATTGGTGCATGTAGTTGAAATTAATTGTAAGAATTGTGTGAAACTGTTCAGTGGATGTGATAGGTCTTGAGGATTGCACAGTACTT
>Ga0131853_10006249_pt1 | contig 21521 bp, 8 predicted proteins | sample TergutLab28metaG_FD_92764 | JGI IMG/M metagenome (GOLD analysis project Ga0131853, IMG submission 92764) | Labiotermes labralis P1 segment gut microbial communities from Petit-Saut dam, French Guiana - Lab288 P1 (version 2) (version 2) | ecosystem: Host-associated > Arthropoda: Insects >... | reverse complement strand
GTAAACGGAAAAAATTTAGGGTTTTCTTAGGATTCTCAAAACGAATATTTTTTAATTTTTTAAATTACACTCCCTGACCGACTTTGGTAAAATTTACAACGTTTCCCCCCCCCCCCCCCCCCCCTGTGGTATATGAACTGAGCTTATATATATGGAGTTTAGAGCAAGCAATTCAAAATAGAGCAAGCAATTTAACATTGGTAGCAAGCAGCAAATATACACAAACACCGACTAGTCTTTCTGAACTCCACGGAGGTCAAACCTTTTTGAGAACCCAATAACAGCTCAGCTAGCCAGTAAACTTCCATTCTTTTACAGAAATAAAAAATTCCTTGTCGGCTCCACAAGCACCAGTAGGCCAAATCCTGCTCCACTTGAGTCCAGCCCACATTCTGACACCTTGTTTCTTTCAGATTCCTTCTCCTATATTACGCAAGAAATCACGTCCCATAGGGGTTTCCAAGTAAAGTTTCGTACAGCCCTAAGCTTGGTACTAGAACCACCCATCTCACCATCCATTATCGCATCATGCTATTAATTTTTGCTGTCGATGAATGTGGTCGTCTGTTCTAAGGCGTCTCGTACGGAGATCCTAAGGTCGTGGGTTCGAATCCCACTCCCTTTTATTTCTCAGGCTTCTATTAAGTAATAGGCCTTGCGATGGGAGGCTGCTCTGTTCAATGTATCCTGCGAGTGGTCTGTAGAAGGTGCACGTTTCCAAAAGTTCTAAATTGCAAGAGTACAGAGATTCTAACCAGCACAAGCTGAAAAAGCTCTAAAGAGACAAAAAATAGAGTTCCTAAAGGCTAAAACGTCCATTGTTATTGGGATGTAATTTATTATTTTATTAATTCAATAAGGCACGAAATGAAATATTTAAAATCAAGTCCTGGAAAATGAAAGCAGCTTTTAGCAAACATAAAGAAAAATTCATCCCTACTCCTCATCCAATAATGTTCGGGCGATAAAATTGGGTAAAATGAGATGGGTGGGACATGTGGCACGTATGGGGAGATTAGAGGTATATATAGGGTTTTGGTGGGAAAACTTGAGGGAAAGAGACCACTGGGAAGATTCAGGCGTAGATGGGAAGGTAAGTTTAAAATGGATCTTCAGGAAGTGGGATGTGACGTCATGGATTGGATCGATGTGGCTCAGGATAGGGACAATGGCGGGCACTTGTGAATGCGGTAATGAACCTTCGGGTTCTATAAAATGTGGGGAATTTCTTAAATAGCTGAGAACCCGTTAGCTTCTCAAGGACTCTGCTTCATGGTTTAAGTAAGTAAAGAGTAATTCACTGAGGTCGTTGTGTATGTTATGCGCTTATGACACCTTTGTTTGTCCTTTGACCAAGTTCTAACTTTGTCGATAGACAAGGAAGACGAGGGGATCAGGTATAATGGCTGCCCGTTTGTTTGAAAATGGAGATAGTATTAGAGTAAAACCGACCTATCGACTATTTCTGTGGACACATAATCCAGAGCTGGTTCAGCGCAGCATATAAGCTACATATGACATGATGTTGTGTACACCGCTATTACTTGAAATAGGAGAGTAATATAGTGCAAGTGTTTAGAGGATTGTTGATATGTGAGTCTATGAATTTGATGAAAATATTTTAGATACACACTGAAGACCATATGTCGCGACTCTAGAATTTCGAATGTTGAGGTCACTACGCGAGGTCATGTTTCTCGGTTGAGCGACGTTCATCAGAATTGAATTATACATGACCCTTCAATTATTCAACCCTTCTTTGTTTCTTAAAAGTCTCAAATATTCATCAGGCTCGAAGTAAATGAAAAGGAAATAACCGATTATTGACTTCTGAGACGTGCAGGCAATTGCGACTTTTTACACAAAAAATGTTTCTATCTAATCATTATTTTATCAACATACGCACCCTTTAATTATGGGCAGTACATTCCCCGAACCAGGAACCGGATCTATAACATATTAAAATTCATAACATATATTCGAGGAGTCACCAATTCAAGAATAAAATAAAATATTTTAATCTAATCAATTAATATAATATAACTCATTGAATCAATCGCACTGAAATTTACTCCTTTCTCTAAGTGCCAAAGATTTCTTACACACAGTGTCGGCTTTAATTTTCCAAACTCAAATTTGGCTAAATTTCAAAAACATAAGTTGATAATTTCTGTATATAGTTATGATTTCCATAGATAAATACAATGTCGGTGAAAGTACCCTCTATGAATTTGAAAAGTTCTTGAGAGGTAGCTTTTTACTGCCTACACACACACACACACACACACACACACGTGCACAAACCGATTGTGCAATACCATCCAAAATATAAGTACCTCTGGACTGCTTCGTTAACCACAAATTATTTTCGGTACCCACTGCCATCTGATGTACTATGCTTATCTGTAAGGGTAAAGTAGCTTGGTGCATGGGGTCAGAATAATGAGAGATTTTTAACTCTTGGCCTTCGCACATATACGCTTATGGATTCTTTCCTACGCTTTTATTCGGCTAGGTGAAATCAGTGGCGTACCGAGAGGGGGGGGGCTTGGGGGTTCAAACCTCCCCCCCCCCCGAAATTCCGAAGGCCCTCCAAAATCGTGCCAAACTCAACCCAATTGCGAAAACTGTAAAAAATTGCTGAATTTAGGACGCCAACACTCCAATATGTTCGGAAAAAATGCAGTAAAATTCTAAAACTACCTAGATTCGCAATTGTTTTACATTAGCAATGACAAATAAATTGGTTGCCGTCATAAATAGTCTTAAAGTATCAAAAATTAAGAAAATGTTACTATATAAAATTAAGTTTCTTGTACCAAATTACAGCTGCTTCCAGAACCCCTGACTAGGGAGCTACCGCCCCCAAATCCCCGTCCTCTCTGTCCTCAACTGAATTTGTTGAACCCCCCCCCCCCCAAAAAAAAACAAAATTCCTGGGTAAGCCACTGGGTGATCTTAACTCTTCCGCCTCTTTCCTTTTTAACACAAAATATACCTTTTTGTCATTCTCATAATAGCAAGTCCTGTCAATATATTGACAGTCCCCACCATGTCAACATATCAAAAAGCAAACAAAGAAAATGGCGCATTTGATGTCCTCACATTTTGTTACTTTAAGTTGCAAGAAGTGAGGACATCATAATACCTCGAATTATTCATGTGGCAAAACCTTCAGATTCCAGTTGACACATGGTTAAGAGGCAGGAGTGTGAGGCTGTCCAATCACTTCCGTCTATGGCCGTACTTAAGAATGTGTAACGTTATATCTGTAATATACTGATATACCTGCATGGCCTGTACAGAGACAATTTTAGCATTTTATTTGAGTGTTTATATGTATATATTTATATATACTATATAGTATATATACTACATATATGTATATTAACACAGAGGTTCAGTTCCCACCTCACAAAGAACAAATTGTATTTCATTCAGAAAGACCAATCAATCAGTAATTGTTTGTTGCGATAATCCTACCATATACATTAACACACTGTTCTAGCAAAACGCGAAATTTTATTACGTGAATCCTTTCTGTATTGGTCTATATAGTTACCACTGGGCCTTAAAAGTTTAATATTTATCCCCGCCCAGCTCATCGTCTCGTGTTTTCGAAATCCCATATGTTCGTGTAACAGGACGACAGTCGACGTCCAGAGACCTGGCTGCCCAGTTGCATGCAAAACTTACGGCACACACAAAATCAATGACTTAGCTTACATATTTTGTTGTAGCCTAATTTTTTAATAACAATGAATCCGAAAGAGAAAGGAAGGAAGTAGATTGCATTTCAGCATATATTGCACATAATTTAATAATCATACATTTATATCATTTAACAGGACAATATGCTATATATATATCGGCCATCCTTAGCCATCTTCACGGAGACTTAGGAACACAAATAAATTCTTATTTTGCAGAAAAGTATCAACATACAAAACAAGAAGACCCACGTGTCAAAATATTTCCCTGAATATGGCTAAGGATAGCCGAAAGATGTAGGATATTGCTCTGTGGTGGAATCATAAAAATATTTAACTGCTACCTTATGTGTATTTAGGTGGTAATAAATTCAAGTTAACTTGTCTCTCGCACATTATATATATATATGTATATGTGTGTGTGGTGTGTGTGCGTGTGTTTTTGTGTGTGTGTGTGTGTGTGTTTGGGCCCGGTAGCTCAGTCGGTATAGCTACTGACTACGGACTGGACGGTCCGGGATCGAATCCCGGTGGGGACGAGATTTTCCGCCCGTCCAGACCGGCCCTGGGGCCCACCCAGCCTCCTGTAAAATGAGTACCGGGTCTTTCCCTGGGGTAAAGTGCGGCCGGGACGTGCTGCTGACCACTCACCCCCTTCTAATGCCGCGATCATGGGAGTGTAGAGCTATACCTCTACCCACCATCTGGGCCACACCGGGCCTGTAAAGGGATCATTTTACCTTTACCTTCATATATATATATATATATAGTGAATATTATATAACGCATTTCAATATAACAAACGTAAAGCTAAATACAAGATCCTACATTCAAATGGCGTTGAAACGCTTCGAAATAGTGTTAGATGTTCTACGTAATTATACCAGGAGGATGACTGACGTCGTTTGTTAGAATTCAAAATTCGTTCAAGTGGCATATTTTTACAATAAAAATTAAGCACACAGTGAAATGGTGCCTGCTGTAAAAATTTTATCCGACTTCAGATAGCTGTACTAGCTAATGGTGCTGATATACACATTATAGATACAACACTCCCTACGCATGCAATTTCCGAATCCCCGAGCATAGACACGGCCAGGTACCCTAGGCTACAAACAGGTGATAGACGACTTCTCCCAGTTTGTTTACTCGTCCGTTCGATCAATGCAGTTCGTTTAATTTCTGATGTCCTGCAGTCTACTTCCGCTATGGTGGTCATCTCAGTAATGAATATTAGTAGGTAAACATTCATCATGTGTCAGCCTATCCTATAACAAACATGTAAAGTGATCCCGTTATAGGCCGGGTGTGGCCCAGAGGGTGGGTAGTGGTATAGCTCTACTCTTCCATGACCGCGGCACTAGAAAGGGGTGAGTGGTCAGCAGCACACACCAGCCGCACTTTACCCCCGGGATAGACCCGGTATCAATTGTACATGAGGCTGGGTGGGCCCCAGGGCCGGTCCGGACAGGCGGAAAATCTCTTCCCCATCGGGATTCGATCCCAGACCGTCCAGTCCGTAGTCAGTCGCTATACCGACTGAGCAACCCGGCCCACATAACAAACATGTAGTTTTCCGTAATATGCAACCTATACAACACTTTCAGCAGCGATCCAGGCAGACCACGATGGAAGATCTCTGTCCTACGGTATCTAGCCTTATCAAGGCCCAACCATAACCGAGAGACGGCCTTGATATTCTGATTTTCTCGAGTTCACCAGGTGAATGTCCTATCATTTCCTGAAGTAAAATGTCATGGTCAAAATATTTAGAAGTCTTCCGTCTGAACTAATACGTTTTGAGGTTTACTAAAAGAAATTTAAACATAAAAAGAATGGAAGGTTATAATTTAATATAGGCTAAGCAGACGTGGACATTACAGACTTACTGACGTGTTTCCTTATTATATGTAATGACAACACACTGAAATGTAAATTTTTTACGTGGAAGCAACACTAACATCATTCAATGGAGTGCGGTGAGACGGGAGGAAGATATTTTGAAAAATATGTAATTTTTATGACGGTACAGTTTGTTAACTAGACAAGAGAGAGTGAAAGCTTGCAATTTTTTTTATTTTTAACGATATCTGACAAATCTTTGTGAAAAATGCTTCGTTATATTAAGAAAAGATCTCTTAACTGTCATCACATACACGAGATCGTAAAATATCTCTCGCAAATACATTTAAATTTCAAAAACCTGCTGATTAAAAATAGCGTGGTTTGTTACCCTGAACAGAAAATCCCGCTGGGGCAGTCACGTGAAACCATAATATTAATATACAGTGTTTCGAAGAACCACGCAGTGTGCAGCTTACCCAGTAATTGCACTAACCATACTAGTTCATGTAAAAACTGTCGCGTTAACTTTTCAGAAGATAATGCAGCAAATTACGTCTGACAATGATGACATATTAGGTCTTAAAACTTCAGAACCATTCGTTTTGAATGTATAGTTATACATATTTGTTTTATCTCTTGCAGATAATCAAATTGCGACAAATGAATTCTCAAATATCCAAGAACCAGTGACGTAACATAACAACTGGGAGCATTAAAGCTGACTGGCCTGCTTACAAAACGATAAAAATGGCGTTCTTATGGGCCGGAATCGGCTTTGGGAAAACAAAGCCTAGTTCAGACAGCAACGACCCAGAACCAAGGAACCTACATGAAGGGCTAATGCAGATCGGTACTCAAGCATGGCACATTCTAGTCCATGCGAACAACAATATCGGTACATACGAAGATGAGAAGAACAAAAGCAGTGACTGTATCACAAGTCTTGTTGAAGCTGCTGCAACCAACGAGAGGGCGTCGAACAAAAATCAGCAGCTGGTCATGCTGATACCTCACGTATCCACCAGAATTACACAGCCAAAGGAAAGAAAACGCTCTGAAGCAAAAGTGAGTGTATTATTTTTATATTTTTATCGTCTTTTTTCACGGTATTCCCTGCTGTGTATCTAAAACGTACCGTGTTTTGGGAATACAATACTGGAGCTACTGCTGTGGTTACAGTACATGGTTCGCGTTATGTTATTTCCCATGATAAAGGTTATGCACTTTTACAATACTACTTCCCGAAATATGGGGACCGCGGTAGCACAGTGGCTAAGGTGCTTTGCTACAAATCGGAAGGTCGCCGGTTTGATCCCAGCTGGTGTCATTGGAATTTTTCATTGGCATAAAATCCTTCCGATCTCACTATGGTCCTGGGGTCGACTCAGCCTCTAACCGAAATGAGTACCAGGAGCATTTACTGGGGGTAAAGACGGCCGGTGCGTAAGGTTGACAACCTCCCACCATCCTGTGCCGTTGTCATGAAATCTGGGAACCTTAACTTCCTGGAACCGTCTGGGCCACTCCGGGCCTGTAACGGGACTGCTTTACCTTTTACTTCCCGAAATATGTCCGCGGTGCTCTGTACGTCTGTTTTCTGTAGTTTCTTGATGTCGTTATTTCCAGGTATGCTCTTCAGATATTTCCTGAATTACTTTTAGTTGGATCTAGTTGTCTCCGTTATTACTTGTATCGCTTTTATTTTGCATTCCTCAAACTCATACAATGAGAAGATACGAGTGCTGTGAGATGTAGCACCGTGTATCATCGTAGTCTGATAGTAAAGCGACTACCTGGACATAAAATTCCATCACCCTGAAGAAGGAAACAGCACATTTCTCCGAAACATTATCGTCAACTTATAAAACTATACAGTATCAAAATCCAGAAGATGCTCCTCTTGTATTTACCCGCCAAGAAAACAGGCAAAACTGTATTAGGCAAAGAAGGCTTGCAGCACTGAGGCACAACAAATATTGTACTTGTGAGCTGTAACACATAACGACATTCTTATGTACTTCCTGTACTGGCGGGCCGCGTCGGACTGGCAGAAAGGGAAGGTCTTGTGTGGGCCGTGAGCTATCGAGAATCCGAACCTACATTAAGGGTGAATATCACACTGTAGTTTATATTTATGTTTATATTTGTGTTTATACAAACACTTTTATTGGAAAAAGAGAAGCTTTACTTATTCTACGATGGATGCACTCCCATTTTGATGAAAGTGGGCTCACTATATTAGAAAAATTAGATCTTCATATTTAACAGAGTCGGACTTTATACTCAGAAGCTTTGTTTTCTATGCATGTGTATAAGAGTTCTAAGTTCTCGCCTCTAGGTCTTCAAATAATCTAAGTTATGTTTCTCCTAAAGAAAATCAACGTTGTTTCAATATTTCGCATTCTTCCTGCAGACGTCTAATTTTCTATTCGCTAAATATGTTCTTTCTGCTAATACAGTTCGTAAACCTGTCGATAATTTAAACGAAATACTTTTGGATGTTAATTGCCTCATTTGTCTGTCGAGTTAATAGATTATTTACCTGCTTGCTATTCTTGTTGCCTGTAATGGGCCGTCCCGCTCTCTGCTCAGCCCTTGACTAGATAAAGTACTGAATTTGGTTGATAATGAAGGAGAGACCTGTTTCTATTTTCAAGTAACAAGCCATGAAGCCGTAGTCTACAGAACATGTTGAGGTAAATCTGGGGGTATTTATGAAAAGGCTATGACTGACCATAATTTTCACGCTCCTGCTAATTATGGGGAACAGTAGCTGACTTCTGGATGATACCATAAATTCTTATGGGCGTGTTGGTGAAGAAAACACCTCCAATCCACGGACCTAATTTTTCGTAAGCAACGTTTTACTTATTATCAGATCTATCATTGGCTGTGTGTAGCTGCATTACAGTAAAACTGCTTTACCTACTGAAAGATGAAAATTAATTTCACTTAAATATTCAGTTTGTTCCGCGCAGCAAGAGCATTCCACCCTGATTATAAAAGCCAGACAGTTGGTGATGTGTATGGAAATAATCGCCGGTTTTTCTTAGACGACAGAATGTAGAACTTTTCGATGCTGTAACTGTTGATGTTCACAGCATCTACTGGGCTGTGAAGGGCTGATGTTTTCTGAATAGACATAAATTTAGAGACCTCAGACAATATTATGAATGACTCAAGCAGTGTGCAGCTACCATTAAATGCTGTAAAGTACATAGCTCTTCAACAAACACGAATAACCTTTTTCTTCTTCTCTTTCTTCCTCATATTATCTATTATAAATGTTTATAATTTTAAATAAAAAATACAGGAATGCCAGAAAGTTTAATTTTTTATGTATTAATTCTACAGTAATGACTTACAGAGGTATGGAACACCCACACAATAACACACGGACTCATCCCTGACAGCACAAAGAACGTACTTCGTACCGTACGGAAAATTTAACCATTTATTTTGTAATATTATTTTTAAAAAGTTAAAGCAGTCCCATTACAGGTCTACAGCGGCCCAGAGGGTTCCAGGAAGTTAAGGTTCCTAGATTACATGACAAAGACACAGGATGGTGGTAAGTTTATCAGCCCTACGCCCCGGCCGCCTTTACCCCTAGAAAATGCTCCTGGTACTCATACCTGTTAGAGGCTGAGTCGACCCCCAGGACCATAGTGTGATCGGAAGGAGTATGTCAATGAAAATTTCCAATGACACCAACTGGGATCAAACCAGTGACCTTCCGATTTGTAGCACAGCACCTTAACCACTGTGCCACCGCAGTCCCCCTGTGTAATATTATTAGGCTTACTTTATCCGTAAGGCTGAGATCAGTCTACTTCCTTTGGCAAAATTTGGCGCCACTTTTCCAGTTCCTCTTGATAGATGGTTGTGACGTCTTGGTGGAATGAGAAATTACAGAGGATAATGGAAGTGTTCGGAGTAAAACGTGCCGCACTGTCACTCTGTCTACCACAAATCCTACGTAGGCTATCTTAATAATGGGTCGGGTTCTTCGAAGACAGTAGCCATAAGTCAATCACTTGATGTGTGACGCGGACTCTCCAATACTTGCAGCTCATAAAAGCAAGGCAGTAGCTGACAGCGTAGTCGGCAAAGGGGCGACGTTGCGTGCTAGACGTCCACAAATTTGCGGCTCGCTTGCCAGCGGCGCGGGCAACCGTCTCAGTTTTTCTTCAGATTGTCTATACTGTTCCTGGATTTCACACAGTCGCCTTCGTAATGGGTACCGGGGACGCTTCCCGCGGGGTTAAAGCGGCCAGGCTGCACACCTGATTCATTTACCCCCACTCAGTGCCGAGGTTAAAAATGGTGTTAGATATAGGTCCAAACCGCGCATGCCGTAAAAACGAATTGCACTTTAACTTTATAAACATGACACCAAAGTGATGCGTACCAAATTTAACTCATAACGGTCCAATGTCGAGTTAAATTCCACAGTGCTCTCTGCTGTACCAGGTCCAACGTCGAGCTGAAATCTACACATATTTTTACAGTGTTTTATGTCGGTTATACCCCAGCTCCTGCTATCTAGTGGCTGGCTTTGAACTTGAATTTAGGGATTTTGTGGAAAATTAATTTGTACAAGGCTGCTGGAATTCACAATAATAACTTTGACCACAAAAATTTAAGGGAGTTATGTTCTTTATTTCCAAATTCATCCAGGTCCTTCCTTTCAAAGAGGTAAGAACAAAAATTTCATACTATGCCTCCAGAACAATAATCCATGGAACGTTACCTTGGGAATCACAGCTCTCTGTAGAAATTGACAATTTAAACCACTGGAACTGTATCTAACAATTATCCAGCAACACGCACTAAATAGCCATTATATAATGCGTATTTTTGGAACAATTTTTAGAAGAATAACTTGATAAAGATGCAAGGTGTGAACAGCAATGTGGAATTTATTGGAACTTTATTTGATCTAATTTTCAAATATAAATGCTGACAATGAGTGTGGAGTATCTTCGGATAATGCAAGACGAGATAACACTCACAACACTTGGCTAAACGTAACTGCTGTTTAGTGCCCATTATAGTAGCGTTACGAATTCAAATAATTGTTTGAATTCCCTAACATGTGACTTCGTCAGGAAGTTGTATGTGCACCAGATTACTTGGCAATATATAAAACCATCTACATGCCGAATTAACCAAAAAATTCTTAACTAGGCCCAGTTACGCAGATTGTCTAGATGTCACCCAGCGTGGGGTGTCCGATACTGCTATCAGCAGTGCGGTTGATAAGGATGCAGACCGACCGTCAGTTACACTGAAGTGTTAATATAGTTGCACCTCGCATCGTCCTTACTTCAAACTCGTTCGGATGTCCAGTAAGAAAGCTTCGTGCTCTAAGCAGAGGCAGAAGAAGGTAAGCAACATGCTGAATACCTTTATAGCGTTCTAGACCTGTCATTTTCAAAATTTCTTCCATGGAGGAACCCCTAAACTAATTTTTCATGTTAGGAGGAACTCGTGCAAATTTTGCAGGCCGGCTGGTAGCGCAGGGAGATTACTCCAGTATTGCTATTTGCCGTAAAAACCGCGATATTTTGAGAAATATGTGGAATGTTTTGCGTTATTTCAAAATTTTTATGTATTCCACCATTTCGATTGGAACCCGTGACTGTGTTCAGCGGAACCCTGGTTGGGAAACACCATCCAGAGCGATGAACCTTCCGCTGTAACGTAGGGTCTTGCAGTCTGAGATCACGTGATGGGAGATAAACATGAACTGATGTTTCGTGTTTTTGTGGGTTATTAAACGATGATGCACGAATCTAATCCTACATAACACCGAATGATGGGACATGGGATCATTGACGGAATGAAAAGAAGGTGGAATACTATGTTCATGGCATAATCGATGCACTATCCTGCGGTTGCGCTGGAGTATTGGTTATCTTCATAATCTGGGCTGTGATCTACGCAATTAATATGATTTCAGTTAACATGAAAATGGGTTAAGTACACAATTAAAAGTAGGAAAATATGGAAGTAAGATACAATACCTGAATTCCTAAAAAGAAAGGAACCTCTTAGCCTCCTTCCCTACTTACAAATAAAACCAGTAAATTTGTGGCATTATCATGTTTCCTACATGTTTCAAATTTTGAAACATTTGTTGGATCTTCACAAAACATTGTACAAGCTTCTTTTGACCGTCAGGGGCCACCATTTTCTATAGTTTCCACCTTCCTACGATAAGCGAATTTGAGACACGCACTTCCTTTTTCCGTTCTAAGAATATATATATATATATATATATATATATATATATTTCTTGCAGTTGAAAAGTGGTTTTTTGCTAAACGTAGGAGAAAGTGAAAGCTATTTATAGGTATGTATTGTTTATTACTTGGAAAGTTTTTACAATTTTAACCTCTGTGTTGCTTGTGGAACTTATTGGAAGTCCTACGAATAGCTCAAATTAAAAATTCAACAAGCACGGTGCTCACGAGGACACGCACATTGCTTGGCGTCCCCCCTTGCCCGTTAGAAGTCCACAGCATATAACGGAGCAGTTTGTGTCACTGGGTCAAACATACAACCGTCTGCACGAAGGGCAAGCACAAACCAATATCAATTCTACACATAATTGGGTTTAGTCGAGTGGTATTAAAGGAATTAAAGAACCTTCCGTATCCGTGAGTATCCGATTTAACTCAGTACGTACAAAGTAAGTGCACGATGTTTTAACATCTTCCAGTTTTTATACTAGGTTTACTGACAGCTTTGTAACAGTTCGAAGGCTGATTATTTCCGGCACTTCAGAGTATTTTTTTGGACGTGACGCTTATGCATATTCGGTAAATGTACAGAATGGTCTTAGCAATTGATCAACTTAATGCACAAATTTTTGTTTTATAATAAGATTATTGTATTCCTCTACATGTTTCCAGCACTGTTGTGCTCATCATCAGGAAGTCAAATTGTATTATACAGCATCTGGTATCGTCACACTCTGTAGATGGCCGTCCGGTGCGCCCTGCCCAACGGACGGCCATCTACAGAGTGTGATGATACCAGATGCTGTATAATACAATTTGACCTCCTGGTAATGAACACTACAGTGTTCGAAACATGTAGAGGAATATAATAAACTTATTATAAAACAAGAATTTTTGCATTAAGTTGGTCAGTTGCTAAGATTATTCTGAGATGCACGGTCAGCAAAACATAAAAAAGTACAGAATGGGTTTTCCATTTCTTTCCCGCCCATCTCGGCCTCTTTTATTTGAGCGCCGTAATAATATTTAGTGGAAAGTAAAATCCATAAAGCCCCTCGATGCCTTGACTCAGACAACGAAGTCCCTCAAAATAAGTCTTGTGCTAACTTAAATAATACTGAAATAACAGTTATAACTTAGGCGTTTTTATTTTGGCAGAGGTACATGTGCCTTTATTTGAAAGTTAAAGATGAAATTCATTAGGTGAGTGACCTTACTATCAGAAACGATTGCAAAGTTCTCGCCGATTTTTATACGAAGCTGTTACAAAATACACATTTTCAGTCTCGCCATCTTTTGTAAACTTATTTCCTGAAATGTGTTTAAATATAAGTAGGCTAACCAACATACGCGCTGTGCTACAAATCGGAAGGTCGCCGGTTCGATTCCAGATGGCGTCATTGGAACTTTTCATTAACATAATACTGTCGATCGCACTATGGCCCTGGTGTCGACTCAGCCTCTAACAGAAATGAGTACCAGGAGTATTTCCTGGGGGTAAAAAGCTGCCGGTGCGTAAGGCTGACAACCTTACCACCATCCTGGGCTGTTGTCACGTAATCTGGGAACCTTAACTCCCTGGAACCCTGTGGGCCCCTCGGGCCTGTAATGGGGCTGCTTTGCCTTTTATTATTTTTAACCAACATACTTTTACGGCACTGCAGAAAACTGCAAATGTCGCATTCCGTATCATCTCTAACTATTGAGCATTCTGTTGCAAGTCATTGGATAGAGCGGGCTCCATATGTAATGTAATATACTCAGTTTTTAATCAGTCGCCCCGCCGCCAATTCCCCGCCTCCAGCTGTCTCGCTGTTTTACGCAGCAATATGTAATTCCCCGTTACGTGAGAACGTTTTCAGTTCCATTTCTGATCACATCCACTTGCCAGCCAGCAACTTTCCGCAATGGTGTATTCGGTTTCATCAGGACCGGTGTAATTATTTTCGATAACCGAATTTCCTATCATATCCTAACAAAATAATATAGAAGCATCCTACACTCTTTCTCCTACCCCAAAACCTAACATTCTAGCACCCGATCTCTTACACTAGAGATTCTCCACATAACACTGACACTTCATCCACTGTACACATAGGACTCCATTGCCGATATGAAGCCAAAAAGTCAATTCGAAACTTTATTTAGTTGAAATTCATTTGACAGCCCAAATATTAGTACCCGCAAATAGTTTAAAAATTCGATTCAATTCTATACAGTGTGCGAAACACAAATTTCGACACTAGACAGACCTGATCATATTACACCTGTTTCATTACACTGGGTGAAAAGTTGCGCCGGCGCCCACCATACCTAATTAAATCGACGAAAGTCACAGCTCAGTCAGTCTCAGAATTTTTTTCTAGTTGTCTGTCATATTACACAAGGTTGAGTGACAAGGGCCAGGTAAATTTTCGTAACTTTCGATATCGTAGTAAAGCTATCGTGCAAAATAATATATTCAAAAATATGCGGAAAAATAGAGGTGATTATTGGTGATAGTCTCACAGCATCGGGCAGTGTTCAGTGCAGCGCCATGTCTGTTTTAGTCGTTCAGTGTAGTTAAATATTAGGCTTTCGTGTGCTCCCGCGTTCAGAGGATCGGAGGACGTCAGTCGGACAGTCTCACTGACAGATATGTTGGGTGACAGTGAGATACATTAGTTTTGTGTGACATTAGGGCGCTGTTTGGGACACAAAGACTTGTGACACAAATGCACCACATTCTCATTAACAGCATATATTGCTCTGCTGACAGTTACCTTAGAACTTCCACAGAATGTTCCAATGGACATTGAAATTTTTCATTAAGTATGAAATTGCACTTCAACGTAGCAAACCCTAGTGTTCCGTAGGAGACTCTGGGCTCGAATCTCCCACAGGAAAACTCTTTGTTGCCCCGTGTTGTATGACACGGGGAAATTCCCTATAAAAGATTTCCTACCGTTCGTGTAACACATATATTGTCTCAAAATAAATTGTAAGTTGAAAGAGTCCACAGGACCAGAACAGTGTAAGGAGTAAAAGCTATAACTAGCAAGACAGTTCTTGTATACTAGTAAAAAGGGGGGGGGGTGTACATTTTTAAGACAAGCGACTACATTAACTACAGAACTCTGTAAGTGCACAATACCTCGTGCTCTGAAGTATAAGATCTTGATATAAAACTAGGGTAAATGGGAGATACGATATACTCAACTACTCGTGTTAGCTCAATCAGTATGTCAGGATCCTCACGATAAAGCATGGCTTCTTTGGTACACAAAGTCAGGAAAGATTTTATTGTTTGCGTTATAAAACTCCCATCTCTAGGTCTAATTGCTACCTATTTGATCAACATGCAAGACCGACCCTCATGCACCTACTTCTAACCCTGAGCGCCCTTAGGATGTTGGGTTAGCTGTCGTATTGAAAAGAGCTCAAGTAGAGCTATTTTCACATCAGGCATTTCTAATTAAATATTATATTTCTGATTTTACTTTATTTGTGCTCTTGATGGCAAGTGATGACTTACTTGGCAGCTTACATTTGTCTACCTGCACAGGTATCTTCCTTTCTATAATAGGTTGTTTACACGGTAGTGCCGAAATTTAAGCAGAATTTTCGGCGTTTTAGTAGAGAATACTTACATAAAATATTAGGTGGACTCTTTAGAGAATAATATATTTCTAGTAAGTTTAATTGCATGCATGTAAGTTTATTCTATTCCTATTTTATGTAAATATAAATTTTAAAAATATGTTTTAGAAATTTCATATCAGAGAGGAGTAGAATATAACAAAAACGTAAATACTTTTGAATTGCGGTACGTTTGAAGACCTGGGATCTAAGAAGTCTAGGTGTTTTCCTTTATGAATTAAAGACATGCATCCACAGTAAAGGAGCATTGATTGTTATAAAATTACAAAGGAACGTTCGGTAATGGAGTATGATTTCCTTTTTTTCTTTTCGTCTCTCTCTCTCTTTCTTTCTTTCTTTCTTGTGTATGTACCTGTTGTTCGATCAAACTTACCTTTTTTTTAAAATTCTGACTGAAATTTTATATGCTTTATCCTTACGTTCATATTTTCTGAGAAAGTTATTTTCTCTGATCTTAAGATCATAGAGGAAAATCAAACGTGCTAGGTGTACTTCTAAAGTAGTAATGGTCCTACAAGTTGAATTGCCCGAAATGCTATAAAATTATATTATTTTGCAATTATAATTACACAGTACATGTTTTTTTGCATCCACATGTTTTTTCGGGAATTTTAATGTGTGCTAAATATTCTGAATTAAGAAGTCCTATGTTGAGTTTTTCGAAGTGCAACAAAATGGGTGCATTAAATTAGGACTATTTTTGTACGCCATATTACTTCTGTCAAAATATTTATACGCACTGTGTTCCCTCGAATTACATACTTGCGCGCGTAAGTCGCACCAGACCCAGTATCGCAAGGCGCACAAATTCTAACGTACGGCGCTGAAGATATTTTTTATTTGTTGAAGTCAAATGATCGGGAGCTCACACTCGAAAATATTTTTGAAATTCGGAAGCCAGCGCCCTCGAAGAAGCTGAAGAATCTGAGACTGAGCCTGAGCTTGATATGGTAAGTATGACGGTTACGAATTTGACTGAGGGGTTTTGACTAATTGATGCTGGCATCAAGGTGTTTGAGGACTTTGATTCGAACAAGCGACAGCAGCTACTAAACAAGAAATTATGAGGATGCTTGCTTGCTATGAGGTCTTTGCCTCGACAGAGATCAGTGTTTAGTTTCTTTAAGTCGTCTTCAGTGTCTCGTACGAAGTCACCTGTAACGTTGGACGCTGGAGGTGATGATCCAGATGACCTGCCTGTAATTCAACTGGAAGAGCTTCTTGAAGTTGTCATTTGTGTAACATATTTAATATTTTTGTAAGTAAAAATATGTATTTTTTCTTGGTTAAACAGACTGTCTGGAAACACTTGTCCCATTTTAACATTCCATTAATGGGAAAATCTGTCGCGATTTACGTCACCTCAGGAAAAGTCGTCGGTCTCGGAACCGCCAACGACGTAACTTCGAGGGATGACTGTACTCGTATTTACATGTTCCATGGTTTGCCTGTATCCCGGAAGATTACTTTAGACCTCGGTCGGCTCCTTTGTCGCCCCTTGCCAACTTGTCCGTCCGTTCATGTAACGCAAGTATGTGACGTGAAGTCGCAGAGCATACAAACAACATGATTTCTAACTCCTGTCGGGAAACTTGACTAGTCTGACTGAAGCAATGTGTTTCTCAGACCTTCCAGGCAATTGTTGACACAGCACAACACAATGGCCCACGATCATTTCAAAATCATTCCCATGTCATCACTTATTCATTTGACACTGTATAATGTATGCAATCCGTTGAATAACCAGGCGGTCGATCACTCATACAGACAGTTCAAGCATTTGACGACTTAGCTGTCAAACGAAGGTTTACGTAATTTTGTTAGGAACACAAATATTGACACAGTGGCAGGGGACGCGCAAGTACACGATGAGAAATACATTGTCAGTCACACGCATGAGAAGCAGAACTAGAATTATTTCGGAAAAAAGTCCGCATTTTTTACAATCTGTGTATATGCAGCGCCCAATTTATTATTTCTATAAATAAAGTAGATGACCAACTAGATGCAACAATAACAATTTACTGATCTTCAAATTAGCTCAACATGTTTCGAGCAATTCTTTGCCCATCCTCAGGAGCGCAAGACTGTGATTTAGAGTATGTGGTATAATGTCCCCGGATTGTTGTCGGTCGGAGGCCTGGAGTCCGTGCCCCTGCAATCCAGAGGCCTCTGACCGACAGCAATCTGGGGACTTTATATCACATGCTGTAATTCACAGTCTTGCGCTCCTGAGGATGGGCAAAGAATTGCCCGGAACATGTTGAGCTAATTTGAAGTTCAATAAATTTTTATTGTTGCATCTAGTTGGTCATCTACTTTATTTATGTCAATGATGCACGGTCAAACACACATCAAATTTATTGACTTCTGTTTATCGAATAACGTAGATAAGTTTCGCTCCTGCGTAAAACACCAACTGTGAACCGGAAGCCCGTTTCCGGGAAATCGACAACAACAACAACCCTGTTGCAAGCAGATCATAATTAAAAAACGATAAATTTTTGTTACAGTACGTACTGGAAGGCAGAACCGATTCATATCAGGAGAATTTAATTTTCGTTCGATAATGACCAAAAATGACCTAGGAGGGACGAGATAATGGGGGGGATGGAGGAGATTGCATAACGAGGAGCTAAATGATTTGTACTCCTCACCCAATATTGTGCGGGTGATAAAATCGAGAAGAATGAGATGGGCTGGGCATGTGGCCCGTATGGGTGAGAAGAAGGGAGTGTATAGGGTCTTGGTGGGGAAAACGGAGGGAAGGAGGCCACTGGGGAGACCTAGGCGTAGATGGGTGAATAATATTAGGATGGATCTCCAGGAGGTGGGATGTGGGTATATGGACTGGATTGGGCTGGCCCAGGATAGGGACAGGTGACGGACGCTTTTGAGTGCGGTAATGAACCTTCGGGTTCCGTGAAATGAGGGGAATTTCTTGACTAGCTGCAAACCGGTTAGCTTCTCAAGAAGGACTCTGCACCATGGAGTAAGTAATTAAGTAATGACCAAAAACGAAACTCGCCCAAAAGGCTTTACTGTACAGCGAGCCACAAATATCAAATTTGTATTCGTACTTTCAACGCCAAAATATGAGTTCACGAAGTTCGTGTTTCCATCCCCATCTGCACCCCCCAAACTGTACTAAAAGCTGAAATGTACATTTACCTTCTTATCTTATTTTTTACTAGAACAAAACGCCGATACGAAAACACAAATTCCTATCGAGATGAAGAGTAAGAAAAACGCTATTTCGTAGCCCTTCATCAAACATACTTATTCCTAAACAAAGGAAATGACTCCGCGAGACGCTACGTATCGTGTACTGCTTTACTAAGGCGCCTACTGTTGAAAGGACGATTCAGGAATGAGATTAAAGACACGTGTATAACATGTGACACGCAATGGCATATAACGTCAGCTCTCGACGATAAACATTTCATGCCATCGCCAAAAAAGAAGAGTTAGCGCGACGCACAGTTCCGTGCGGTGGCGTTGGCGTAATGTTGCGCTGCCCTTTCGGGTTTCCTTGAAACCGGGCACCATGATGATGGCCGTTAGGTGCGTGGGTACTTCCAGCAACTGGTAAGGGCTAAGGTAGGCGTTGACGTCAGAGATTATCCTCAGATATCACGGTTCTGACACATCATGGCAGAGGCTCGGGAGTGGGAGACGCTGGCTGCCCCAGGAACAGATGTGACTTGTCAAGGCCATGTAGTAGGGCTGGATGAATATTAGCTACGATGCACTTTTCCTGCTGGCGGATGGTCAATGATCTCAGTCACGCAATGTAAACAAATCTGTTATCGAAGAGGTGTGGGTAAAGCGGTCGGAGCACGGATGTCCCCAAGACAAACATCTACTGACCAACACATAAAAGTAAAATGAAATTAACTGAGTCTATGGAGCAGGGACTTTACTGAGCAGCAAATAGCTTTTCATCTAATCAGGAAATACTGCATTAGCTTGTTGTTGTTTATAATCGAGATTGAGTTTGTTTACTGCGCGGTACGGATTGTAACTTTAAATTCTTCGTGATATTTTTTTTGTCTTGAAGGGTTCAATATTCAGCTAATATTTCCTGGAAAATTAGTACATATTTGTGCGAACACCTGTTTTCACAAGTGAAATGAAGTAAGAACTCCGAAAGATCGTGATTGACGAGTACACATTATTTGTCATAAACAATAAAAGTGGCATCATCACAAAATTTTAAACGAGGCATTAAGAAGCTAAGAGCAAATAAAAGGAGCTAAAGCTGTGGAAAATCTGATTAAATGTGAAATATTAGTAGAGTGCCCTCTAATTTAGATTGTTTTAGTTTGACATAAATGTAACAGAATGTTATATTATTTATGGTACCGTAATATTCTTATAGTGTTACAGCCTATCTTTCCATTTATTTCTAAAATTTTGCTGCCCAACCTCCAATCTCTCAGCTATGAAGGATTTAGGAAATGTAAAGTAATGCTGGTCTATTTTATTCCATACCTGATTATACTACTCGCTTAGCCAACGTTACAAAAATAAATACAACGTGTGTACGTGTAAAGCATAAACGTGTTGATAACACGTCATTGTAACGTAGAAGGAAGTACCTAAGACGAGGTAGCATTAAGTTATGCATTAATTTATACGTTTCATCTAGGGATGGTTCAACTAGGAAAGGTAAAATGAAGATGTTTCTTTATTCGTTTGCAACACTACGTGTACTGTAAAGTATGAGGTTAGGTTTACGAGTATAGGAATATATTTACAAACGATTCGGATTGTAATAAAAGCACAAAAAATATTGATACATGATCTGCACACTGAAGAAGTGACAGGGTGATATTTATTCGTGTTCATTGTTCATTCCAGCAAGTTGTAAAGAAGAGCGGCGGTGGTGGTGGATGTAGCAGGCTCGACGGTGCCTTGGACGACACAGAATTTGAACTGTGGGATTCGCGATTTATGCTCCGCGGGGACCATGAACCAGAAATTTGCTACAAGCATGCCCAGTAAACTTCTTTAACATACATACATATATTCATACTTTCCACTGATCCATAAGTGTGTCATAAAGACAGCTGGATATGGAGCAAGTCATAAATACACATATACAAATTTACACTGTAAAATATTGTACACATTTTATAAAAATATTATAAAACAACCTTACACATAAAAAATTTATCTGCAGAGTTCAAGGAGTGTGTATGTAGGTAATTTCTTACGGTTTCTTTGAACTGTGCCTTGTCATTCTTGAGGATTGTCACACTAGGTGGTAAACTTTTGAAAACTTTTATGCCAGCATAGAATGTACTTTTTCGAAAACTAGGTAGGTTGACATTTCGTCTATGAAGATGATGCTTATTCTTTGCATTGATAGTGTGTACAGATGGATGTTTGAAAAATTTCCTGATTATCGATAATAAAAGTTCATTAATGAAATTATATACTGGCGTCGAACAGGTACAATCTCTAATTGTTTAAATAGAATTCTATAAGAGGTTATGGGTTGTGTACCAGCCATTATTCAGACAGTTTTCTTTTGTAAATTGAAAATCTTCCCACTGTTGGAAGAGTTACCTCAAAAAATTATTCCTTATTTTATAATAGAATGAAAGTATACTTAGCAAATTCATTTGAGAGTTTAATGTTACTGATATGGACCATTGACCTAACAGCATAACATTCTCCACTGATCTTAGGAATCATTCATTTCACTATGGTTCTTCCAATTTATGTAAACCAAGAAATTTTGTATTCACTGTCTCTTCAATATACTTTTCTTTATAACCATTATGTAGCAAAACGCAATGAATAATTTATTATGAATTTCATTATATTTATTTTATCTAAATTTGGAACTAAATTATTAGCACTGAACCATTTCAGGTACGAGAGAAAACTAAATTTGACACTGGACAGAAATCCCCAAAATTTCTGCTTGAAATTATGACACTAGTACTTACTTACTTATTTACTCCATGGTGCAGAGTCCTTCTTGAGAAGCTAACTGGTTTGCAGCTAGTCAAGAAATTCCCCGCATTTTATGGAACCCGAAGGTTCATTACCGCACTCACAAGCGTCC
>Ga0131853_10006247_pt1 | contig 21523 bp, 13 predicted proteins | sample TergutLab28metaG_FD_92764 | JGI IMG/M metagenome (GOLD analysis project Ga0131853, IMG submission 92764) | Labiotermes labralis P1 segment gut microbial communities from Petit-Saut dam, French Guiana - Lab288 P1 (version 2) (version 2) | ecosystem: Host-associated > Arthropoda: Insects >... | reverse complement strand
TTGCCTGAATATAAACCAAATTACGCGAATTTAGAATTTAGAATAATTAAATCCGAATTCGATCCAAATGTACGCAACTCAATTTAGTCGGAATTTCCAAAACAATCAGCACGGCTTACCTGGTAAAATTAGCAGACTGAAGATCATTACAAATTTCACAACCAAACTGTATACTGCCTTCACTTAAAATCTTCTACACCAACTCAGGCTACGTAACTGCAGTAACAATGTACGTAGACGTTGCGTATTGAATGCGTATTGGGAGGTCGTTTACCCTGTTAATGAGTTTATATCAAGGCGTAGAGTAACGTCAGCTATTCTAGGAAATTTAGCGAACTGTAACGTCACTTTCAGCCGCACGACGCCTCCAAGTCCAATGAACGGCGTCGGTAATTGCTGAGTAAATGAAAGTGCGTGGCAGTCGTTTCCTGTCTGTATGAAACAAATAAAATTTCCATTCCAAGTTACAATTTACAAATTAAAAGTTTCAAACCAAATGTTAATTGAATATACATTACAATAGAGTGGTTATTTGTGTAATAAGTTGCTAATCACTAAAAGTTCTACACTTTCCTCTTAAATTTTCAAAGCGCATGTCACTTAAATGTTCACGTTGTAGTGAAATTCTGTTTAAAAAGTAGTCGGATGTCGGGTACTCAATGCGTGTTGTAGGAGGAATAGTAGCTGCTTCACACATCCCTGAAACTGTTTTATACCACTGATGCACTCAAAGGTCAGTTTCTCAAAAGAAAAGAATGCTTAGCTGCATGTAACAATATTTACTGCATAGGAATCAGTTGACTGAATAGGGCGATGTACAGTGCAGAACTGGCTGTTCTTATAATAAAGAGAAAGGAGGTGACCTAGCAAGCTGCTGTGGAAGTGCTAAACAGAGTAGTCTTTCGAGGAAATTCGTTAGTAATTTGCACCATTTAGCCAACGAAATATTGTCTAGAAAATAGCACTTGATTCCAATGTAGCACCTGAATCAGTATCTGTTCTGCTTAAACACTATGTTTCTGAAGTTTCAAACTACAAATTGTACTGTTTGTGTGCTTATTTATGTTTTAAAGGCGCCTTCAAGAGATCAAACTTTATGGCACTGAGTGCAGTAAAGATTAGTTGGTTAGTAAGTGGAGATGATTCGCAAATAAACACAGTGTCTGATTTGAGGGACTGTTCCGATATTTTGTGAGTGGACTGAAAAAATTCACTAGAACTCACAGTCGATGAATCGACATTTGCACTCGCAGCCTCCTGAAAATTACCCAATATTGTCAGCCGCTCGACCACGAAGTTCGCTGGATCTCTTATCTATTAGAATATGGTCATCGTAGAAAACTCTGTCAGGTACCTATTGGTTGAACACGTAGAACACTTTAGGTTCATTCTGTTTATAAACTTACAACAATCCCACCATGCAAATGACCGAAGGAAACAAACTTCGTGGTAAAATGTTTTCCATGCGAAGTTCACGTACTTGATAAAAAAAAATTTTATCTTCACAACGAAGATTGAGGAAATGTGTTCCATCGAAACGTCGGTACCCGTCTACCAGAATACGAGAGGGTGCTGATAAGTCCTTAGCCCGAACTACTTCCCGATGTCGTAGGACGGAATCGATAGCGTCGTTGGAAAGAGGGGTCTGTAAATGTGCCGAATTGTAAGTTTTTTCTTCTTACAGGGGCTGAAAGGAAGCATGTCAGGCGACGCGAGCGATTTCAACAACATGAAGACGCGAGCTGTCATCAAGTATTTTTTTCCTGCAAGGCAAAGGCACCGAAGGAAATGCACGACATTGTGATAGAAACATTAGGGGAACATGCACCATCGTACGCCACGGTCAAAAACTGGGTTGCCCAGTTTAAACATGGTGAATTTTCCACATGTGATGCGCCTCGTCCTGGACGACCCAAAATATTGACCACCCCGGAGATTATTGAACAAATTCACGAGCTAATCTTGGAAGAGTGCCGGATTCGGCTAAATCAATAGCTGAGCAACTGGGCATCTCACGTGAGCGGGTTGGGTCCGTCATTCATGAAGATTTGGACATGTGGAAGCTCTCCGCGAAGTGGGTCCAGAAATGCCTGAACACGGGTCAAAAACGTCAACGGTGCCAGTCGTCTGAGCAACTTTTGGAACTCTTTTTCGGCATGATTCAAATGATTTCCTGTCGCGACTGGTGACCACGGACGGAACCTGGTTATACCACTATGACCCGGAGACAAAGCAACAGTCAATGGAGTGGCGGCATAACGGCTCACCCCGCCCCAAAAAATTTCGAGTGCAAAAATCTGCTGGAAATTTTCTCGCTTCGATTTTTTGGGAGCAAGACGGCATCCTTCTCATTGATTATCTTCCAAAGGGCCAAACTAGCAAAGCGGTGTATTACCCAGCACTGCTGGTGCAATTGAAGTACATGTTGAAGGAAAAACGCCGCGGGAAGGTCACCAAGTTGATCTTGTTCTTGCACGACAATGTCCCGTCTCACTGGGCACTTGCAACCCAGAAGAAACCGACCTACCTGGGCTTCCAGTGTCTTGATCACCCACCCCATTCTCCGGATCTGGTCCCGTCGGACTACCACCTGTTCCCTGGACTGAAAAAAACAATTGAAAGATCGCCATTTTTCGTCCGACACTGAGGTCATTGCTGCCGCGGAGACCTGGTTGGACGGACAACCTTCTGAATTTTTTTTGAGTGGTTTGGAAAAGTTAGAACAACGGGCTAAGAAGTGTATTGAGCTTCGTGTGAAGGATGTTGAATAAATCCCGAGATTGGTCGCTGTAGCTTGTTTCCTTCCTGGTCGGGCTAAGGGCTTATCAGCACCTCCTCGCGCACCCAGCGCAACATCATATCCCAGATATTTCATTCTCACTATCCACTGTGATGAGGATCTCAGAACTCATATAAGATAAATTTACTCAGTTAAAATTAGAGCAGTTGTTGCCAATTGACATATTCTTCCATATTCATCCGCATAAATGTAAAATACAAAATAATAAAAAAAACTGCAGTTTTACCTTCTATTTGAAGTGCCAGGGGGTTCGACAAGGCTTCTTTACTACAGTCTCTTAGTAATAACAAACCCACATATTATAATAACATATTTCACCTTATTTGGCTCTTCAAATTTTCAGCCAGTCGCCATCGGCAGGGAATTGAGTCACATAAGGTGAAATACATATTAGTATAATATGTGTATTTGTTGGTACAAAGAGACTGTAATACTTATCAATGCACGGAGAGAATAATACGAAATGACCTCTTTATTTTCAGGAAAAGCAGTCAGAGTGTTTCGGAACGAAAAGTTGAAGAAACTGAAATCAGAATTTTCTTCCAAAATATTTCTAACCAGCCATCGGGATACACGGCGGCATATTTTGGAATACGGCAGACCAATCACTACCGGCACACTCTCATTTCCTCATGCTATACTCACGCAGTTGAAATTTGTCACACTTTCAAGGGGTCCACTAAATTCTCTATTTCTATCTTAATCTTGTTTGCTATTCTAGTTCAGTTTTAGGTTTTCAGGGACGCGATAACGTTCCATTCGGTAACGGCTTACCAACAGCTCGGAGAAAGTTGCTGCCTCTGTCTTGTACCATGAACATGGTGGCAGCAGGTTCTTCCTTAACGCCTGTAACGTCATTTCCACTAGGCAGCGCCATATATCACGAGACAACCATCTCAACTCAAATCTCACACGCAAACGCACCCCAGAATATCCTTCCGATGAACAAAACGTTCACTTTCCGTCTGCTGTTCATTTTATACACTGGTGACGAACATTTACTGAATTCGTAGTGGGAGAATTACGTGGCCCCTGCACGTTCAGTATAATTGCTCAGTATTTTTTCCTTGAATTAATATTGTGCAACGTCCTGCTCCCTTGACGACGCGGTATTATTGCGCAGTGTTTCATTTTGCTCATGGGTCAGAACGAGTAAACATATTGAGTGGTACTGATGTGGTTTGTGTGGCCACTATATTAATCCTGTGTTGAAAAAATAAAAACATTCACCGCTCTACCGAAGAATGGTACAAACGAAGACCACAAAAAACACACGAAATTTAGCCACAGTCCTAAGACTGAGTGAGCCAAACAAATACAATTTTTTTTTTCCTGTTGAATGGTTCATCATTAGATAATCTACTCAAGACTGCTGTCCCTAAAATCGCTGAAAGAAGTAGTAAAATGCGAGAAGCAGTTACTCTGTCAGCGTTTATCCATTACGCTACGTTATTTAACCCTTGAAAATGCTTTTGAAGATCAAAAGTTCTCATTTTGGACATGTTTACTGCTCGCCAGACTGTAAACGAATGTTGTCCATTAAGGTCCACATACTATTCAATATTTTCGAGACTGTACAACGAAATTCAAGCTTCGTTTGACTGACACAAATTATAGTTCAACGCTTCAATATAAGCCTGTACGGTCAATGATACACTCTAGCGACACCTCCATTTTCATGAACGGCAAAGCCGTCAGCATTCACTGCGGTGATGTTCCGCAAGTGGGCTCACAATAACGTAATCCGAAGCACAAGGTATAGGCCACACTTCACGTTCTAGTACGGGAAAGAGGCGGCTCTTTTCAGTCTAGGCAGCTAGAAGAAGGAGGTAATATAAAATATGATGACCGTTGTGACTTACCAAGCAATGGAACATAAGGTTTTATGGCCATCCGTCTCTCCTGCTCCTAGAAACAGCACCATGCTCTCACGTTACAGAGAGCCTGTTTGTGTCACAGCGGATTCGCCAGTTACAAAAAAAAAACAGAGAGTTTTCTCCCCTTTCTGAAGGCGAAAGAAAATTGTGCCTGTGTTTAAATTAGCACTTCGTGAAAAAGTATGAGGAGTTATGTTACCGCATATTCTTAACCCCCCCCCCCCCATGCATGCGGTTTCTTTGTCAGCTGTTTTCCAGAGAAAGCACCCCTTTATTCCTATTGGATACGAGCCTAGGGAGTCTAAGGGATCGGTCTGAATGCTGTGTAGGGACAAACATTTTGGCTTAAGTCCACAATCGAAACACAAATCCTCGGATATCCGATTCGCAGTTACGTCACTATATGGCTATATACTTTTTTGCGGCACTTCGACCCGATTTTGGGTCATGGCCTCCCATTGCGGTGCTTCGCGATCACACTCACTGGACACATAACACGGTAGGACTCCTCTGGACGAGAGATCAGCTCGACGCAGAGACCTATGAAAACAGGCGAAGTTCACAAAAGACAAACACGCGTGCCCCCGGCTGGATTCGAACCCACAATCCCAGCATGCGAGAGACCGCACAGCCACGCCTCCGATACTACGAAATATGTGATGTAATTTAACTTTCGCATTTTAAATATTGTCGGAATTATAACAATAATAATAGCCATATTCCAATATGGATACGCTAATTGTCGATTTGAAAGAGACTTTGCAACAAGCAGATTAAAAAAAAAAAAAGAAACGAAACAGGCAAAACTGGGGAATGCAAGAATGCACACTAAATGTGACAAGGCAGAAAGAACAAAGATAAGTACATTTAACGATAAGAGTAATGCACATTAAATTCTGGTACTGCAATATTTACTGTCACTCGTAACAAAGAGCCTATCAGCAAAGTTGCCTTCTGAATGCCACTTGTTGGACAGTGGAAACGAAGACGGAGTGTTGCTGTAGACATGCACGACGGTGCAATATGCTTCTTCTCCTGTAATTTGGCATTCGTTAATACCAGCACGTAAACAAATTTCCGAGCCGAGTTACCACAAGGAGCGGCATTCCGGCTCTTTAATTATTACCAGGTCAGTAGTAGGATACAGTAGAGGGGAGAGAGAATAAGACGGAGTCTACGTGGTAGAATAAATCCAGACATGCAGAACCCAAACAGAATCTCTCTCTCTCTGTAAAAAAAAAATCTATGTGTTAAATTTGAACCAGCATGTATGCGATCCCCGGGTGGGGAAGTACGTTCTACAAAAAGTCCAGCCCATCTCTGAAACCCTTTCAGCCGCCTACTCAATGGGCACTGGGCTCTTTCCCTGGCTGAAGCGCCCGGGGCGTCATACTAACCACTCTCTTCCATCTTGCGCCTAGGATAAGAATGAGTGGAACTATACTTCTTCTCCCTCCATATACCATCAAGGCGATGATAGAGACGCATCTCTCAGAACGTATCCCCGTCGTTAAGGGACGCAAATCTGTATTACGCTTCGGAGGAACCTGCTGCCTCTAATGCTGATGCCAATCAAACAAACCACACAGCAACACATTCCAGAAGACCGCATGACGTAGCATGTGACCCAGTAATCAGCACAACGACAAAATTTGCAGCACGATACAGCCTGTGAATTATGAAAGACGTAACATTTCTGCTGAGGAGATACGTGATAATAGAAGGGCCCTGTTAGTACTAGGAACTCAAGAACGTTAGAAAATATCGGCTCTGTCACATGATGGGGGTTTCCATGGTTACGCAGCTGCCTGAAACAAGAATAGAGTTTCTAGTCCAGCGACCTTTATGACAGCAGGTGTCGTCCTTAAGTGGGAAAACGAACCTTGACCATCCATAATCGTGCAGTCGTGACGAAAGTGTGTTCCTGCTATCTAATACTCTTTCTGCTTCAAAATAGACACACAGGCTCAAAGAATGCATATTTTTTTGCTATATGAACGAACTGCATGGAAAGTGAAGGACTTCAGCGTGGGGAAGTTCAAGAAGCCAAAAGCAGCTCACTTATAGACACCAACAGGAGGCCCGAGGAAACTGCTACTGTTCATGGTACAATCGCAGTATATTTGTACAGTTGCTATCAGTTGAAACAGGGTGTAACATTTGAATGAAATAGACACGCTCAGCTCAGTCAGTGTACTCTTAGTAAGTAGACTAAAGGCTAGACGACGGAAGAATCGTAGTTCAATTCCCGGCAGGAATAAGAAACTTCCGCCCTTTCAGAGGACCTATTATCAGTCTCCTTATTGTGACTTCATCCCATATTCTGATCTCGAGACACGATCATATATTTAGTTTTATCAGCATTTACTGCTAGTCCAGTCTCCTTACTAGCAACTACTAAAGATTTGTGTTTTTCTGTACAGAATGTACGCTTCCTCCCAGTATATTAACACCATCAGCATACACCAGAAGCTGATGATTACCATTTAATTTCAAACCATCCTGGTTTACTTGAACCCTCCTAACGGCGTCTTCTAAAGCAAAGTTGCAAAGCGATAACGATAAAGCATCTCCTTGTTTCCATACATTCTTAGCAGGAAACATGTCAGACAATTTCTTGCCTATTCGGACTGTGTTATAGGTTTCATTAAGACACATTTTTATTAGCATTACCAGTTTCATGGTTATACCAAACTCATTGTGAATATTATACAAGTCTTCCTTCCTTTAGTGAAATGTGAGATTCTCACTTGGGCGAATATGAAAAGTGGACCCACTATTTTTTGGAAGCCATTCATATAGACGAGAAAATTAATTCCATCCTTTCGGAGAAAGGCATTGCTTTATTTTCAAGGCTACACAGGACTCTTCTTGTCTGAAGGATTTTTCGTGTTATTCAAGCATCTGTATATGAAACGACACAACATCAAAATAAAATAAAAAAACATGAATTTAGATGTGGATAAATTTGTTACCAAGAGAGGCAGAAGCTTTGGACTCGCTTGTGGGATGACATTTACAACTCGTGAATGGGATAGAAATATGAACATATCCTATGACTGTGACTACCATCAATAGAGTAAAGATAGTAGGTTAGTGAAGCGGTGAGCTCTAAATGCGCAATTGGCGTTCACCTGTTACGATCGGGCACATCTTGGTAGTTATCGTCATTTAGACTTTTAAGCTTTCCTGCTATTTTCCTGTCAAATGCAGAGGTTATACGTTTAAAAAGCCAGGTCTGTATTTTTGTAAAACGTTACCATTCATCATTATATAGAACATTGTGGTCGAATTGTCAGAATTACTCTTCCGTTTCTGCAGCGTCCAGAATTGGGTACCATGGCTGAAGGTATTGAGAGTATCAGTCAGCGTCTTCAGGTAAACACCAACCTCAAACTGGGGGCCGACCGCTTACTGCCATGCATTTTCAAACGTACTCTTACTAATCAATTATCATTTGACAGGGCAATAAAATCACCAACTGAATTCGTCAGTTAAATCCCACAATTTAAACATCATTAATTAGGATTCAAGTTCTTTCACCAATCTGATTGCGATGAATGCTGTACTTCAACGGTCAGCACGCTTACTTCACAAGCGTGAGATCTCAAATTCAGACTTTGACACTGGACACCACAAGAGACCCAAATCCTATGTTCAACCTTAGGGGCAACTTGATATAGGGAGCCTAAAAATGTGAAGTGAATAGAGAATGAGCAAATAAATTTCAGTTGATCCTGTAACTTACACAACAAAGAAAGATTAATGAAACTAATAATCGAATAATCATAAGTTAAGCCGGTATCAGTGTTTAAAAAATACAAATATTCAGCACAAAATTCGCCCAGAAAAATTTATACAATTTATTTCGTACATCATAAACAATAAGTCACACTTCCATTACAACGAAACTAACACTTTTAGCAAATAAACTGTAACTAGGAATGAGGCAGAAAGAAATAAAATCAGTGAAAAATAAAAGAAATGAAAGTAATGAGAATTACTGTCAATGACAAAAATGAAATTTACTGACATGAATGGGAAAGAAAGAAGTAACCTAATGGAAATGAATGGGAAAGGAAGGAGGGAAAACAGGTTACTAGGAAAGATACGTATGGAAAGAGGTAACTAGTTCGTGAAAACGAAAGAGATAAAAGTGTCAGAAAATTGCTAGACGTGAAAGAAACTGAAAGAAGTAAGCACAACACAAATAAAAAAATAAGTAAGGAAGTTACTGTGAAAGAAAAGAAAAGAAACAAAAAAGAAATGCACTAGAAATAAAATAGAATGAAAGAATCAAGCACGTTACCAAAATGACGGGCAATAAAGTAAATTAAACATTTTACCGGAAGCAAAATAAATAAAATATGTAAGAGAGATAAAGGAAATGATGGGGAATGCAAAACGTAAGGTAGTGTAAATGAAACAGAATTAAAGAACACATATTTTTGGAAATTACCGGACGTATCCAGGTTAATGATGACTAGAAGGGAAGGCGAATAAAAGAAGTTAACAATGTTAACGAAAATGAAAGAGAAAGAAAGAAGGAATCAAGGAACAGGGAATGAAAAATTATGACAGAAATATGGTAGTTATTGGACACAAAGGAAATGACACACAATATACAAGTTAATGCAAATAAAAAATATAACAATGAAAAAAACTTAAGTCAAAAGGAAAATAATGAGAAAACTTAAGTAAATTTGTGGAAAAGAAAATTTGTTGACAATCCAAACTTTTTATTGCAAGTGAAATGGAATGAAAACAGTAAACAAGTCATTGTACACGATAGTTCATGAAAGTACTTAGCCAGTTACTGGAAATTACAGAGAATAAAGGAGTTAAGCTAGTTACTGAGTGCAACAGAGGGAAGTAGCCTGTTCAAAAATAGAATAAAATATAAGATAGGGAATACGTAATTCTCGTCTGGTCCGGTTTGTTGCAGGCTCGTCGCGGCCTCTGATCCCGGCCGCCTCACATATATCTTCCTAACAGAGACTTGTCCCTCTTACAGGTTATAATACGACATCTGCTTAGTACGAACACGCGAGGGAATAATGATTGGAAAATACAAGCAGACAGGTTCACAACAAAAGACATGATACGTTGTTCTTATTTTTTCTTGCGGTCTGCATTATTTCCGCCTCAAGACTCCGTTTCAACACTCCGCCTTGGCTTAACAAGCTGACAAACTGCAACTGTTTTCTGATTGGGTGGTACAACTAATTGATTGAAAGGCCACGATTTGATGCCTTCACGGATTTAGATAGCCCTTAGGTCTTTTGCCATATATTCTGTGGGGATTTTTTGAGGGAAATTCCGAAATAACGCAAATCAAGTAAATTCGAGTATTCTGGGGTACGAAGTCAGCAACCACCTCCCCCCCCCCCACCCACCATATTTTTTTAACGACTGAGAAGTCACCCTATTTCAGGAGGCCTAACTCTTCATTTACAATAACAAGAGACTTTCAAATACATCGAACAGCAAATAAACTTTACTGTACCTCAGGGGGGATGTTGGCAGGTATTTCATATTTGCGATTCCCAAGGAGGTAAACGTGAAGATTACGGTGTTCTGGCATGTGAAATTATCGAGTTTTGTAGAAGGATATCAAATTTTCAGAGAAACATAATTTTTAATCTTCGGGATCGAAGAAAGAAACCTGAAGATCTCGGTGTCACAACCCAGCAGCTTATAATTATAATATTCTCTTATTATTCAATGTAATAACCTCAGATTTTATGGAATAGTGAAGTCCTATAATGGTGATAATCTTACGAAGCACATAAATTCGCCTTGTTAGGAAAATGAACCTTTTAACCTTGAAGCAGATGGTACATACAGTAACTCAGAATACAAAAAACAGTTAATTCCGTCAATAACAAAACAGTATATGATAATGGTCTCTTACTATGGCTACATGTTTCGGTCATTCTTTAGACCATCTCCAGGCAACGTACTTAGGTAAAGGGCACAATCAGTGCGTACTGCGTACTGTGGGATCCTTTACTACTAATGTGACTAAAATGTTAAAAAAAAAACTTCTACTGGAACACTGGAGTGACCATGCGATTTGATACATCTTCAACAGTGCAATATAATACCCCCTTATCTGATTATAAATACTCATATATTATTTAGTAGATATACTATATCCCATTTTAAACTTTAAAGATTTTATATTCTTAACCTTTTGATGCCTAATGTCAACTATAGTGGTCGTACCGCACCGCTAACCTCTAAAGTTACATCTTATATATTTATTCAACAAATATAGGTACTGAATATTTTAAACACGGTATATACTCTCCGTTTTTTTCTCTTAAAAAATGCAGTTTGTTTCATAATTCTAACGTATCTGGTTCCTGTATTATTCACATTTTATATACAGAGTGTGCTAAAACTAAAAAAAAATAATTCCGGCGCCAAAAGGTTAATTGCTTTCGCATACACCCTGTAAGTAATATAGGAACCCACATACATAGAACGCAATGATTGTACGTTATACCAAAGTTCGTTGGCCTGAAGGTGGTCTAAAGAAAGACTGCAAAATGTTGCCATACTAAGATACCAATATCATATATATACTGTTGTTGGGTTCTTGACGGAATAAACTGTTTGTTTTATTGTAAGTATTGGAACACAACGGGATGTCTTCGATTAAAATAGAGTAAAATGTATATACGCAAGGGCTAAAGAATGTGGCAACTGCACTGAACTTTGAGGACGAGGAGTGTGACAGATTCACGCAATCGGCAAATTTAGCTAAACCAGTAAACAATAATTACTCCTTTTTCATAAATGCTGTCACATAAGTCAAATGCCATTGTTCCATTTTCAAAACATCATACCACCAAGGATCCATACCTACACTTTACACATCTCCTACTGACGCCATATAATCTTAGCGAAGAAAAGCGTCATTAAAATACAATTCTTCTCTTGGCCAAGTGAGTAAACTACAAATGGTACATCTTGTATTAACGTGTCAGTAAAGGAATAATCTATATTCACAAGCCTGACCAAGTCAGTAAATTACAAGTTGTTCGTCTTCATAAATTAGGCAATGTCAGTGCACTTCAGCTGATCCATCGTCACGAATTCGGCTGAGCCAATAAGTTGAAAGTGGTCAGCCTTCACAATTCGGTCAAGTCGGTATGCAAAAACTGTCAAGTATTCACGAATTTAGACTTGTAAATATACTTGAACTTCTCCATTTTCACAAATTCTGTTTAGTAAGTAAACTACACTTGGTAAATTCCAGGAATTCGCTCCAGGCAGTATATGACCGTGCATCGTGATCAGTTCTTATAATAAAACCAACTGGACGCACCAACATCTCAAATTTATTTTTGGAATAAAATTCTACATATTTCGGACAGTTCCTCTGTCCGAAACATGTAGAGTTTTATTCCAAAAATAAATTTGAGAAATTAGGGAATCTAGTTGGTTTTATTATAAGAATATATGACACATGGAGCATCCTTACACATTCTACCAAGTCAGTGCACTGCAAATGTTCCATTTTCACAAATTTGGCCAATTAAATATTATAACACACTTGGCCCATTTCAATAATTCATCCAAGTATACACAGCAGAACTCGAGAATTGCTGTCTTCTCATCTACTTCGCGGCGGAAGACTGAAATCACACAATATAATTTTTCCATCTCCATAGATTATTCCAAGTTAGGAAACCAGAGCTTACTCACCTTCACGAATTCAGCCATGCCAACAAATTACAAATGGTCATGCTTCATAAATTTTGCGAAGTTAGTAAATTACAATCATTGCATTTTCACAAATTTTGCCAAATTTCTAACCAAAAGTGCAAGGTGACAAACGCAGCTGAGTCAGTAAATTATAACACATGCATGTTCACAAATTCGGCCAAGTCAGTAAAAGAAACTGGATCTGTTCTGAGAGCCTCACTTGTATGGCAACTTAGCTTTGAAACAGTATTCAAATCAAAGAAGATGTGTTAAAAGATATCCCAGCCAGCGGACTGAACTGGACAGTAAATTTGGTTAGGACGGGTGCCTTCTATTTCCGTCTTTAATGTAAGCACAATTTGTCAGTCAAACTTTTCTCCTGGGACCTCTTACAAAGAAACCTCGGATTCTAGCCTTCAAACTAATAAAAATATTTCTCTGCTTTTTTGACTTGGGCACAGGGATTTCCAATCAGATGACATTTGCCTACATAATCATTACATATAATATTATCTGTACAGACTTCTTACTGTTATTATTGTTACTTTGTCTTATTTTCGTACAAAGCCTATTACTTAGCCTGGGTACAGTCCCTGTCTGAGTTAATTTGCCAGATACAATCCATGCTTGGCGCTGTCATCAAATTTGTAACTGTCGACTTTCAAAAGAATGAATGAACATTACAAAAACGTCTCCATACCAAATTTCATTAGCCGATGCCTCATGGTTCATTAGGTGTCCCCACATAAACTAAAGTTAAGAAAACATAACACAATAACTTTCATTTTAATTATGTAATAAACAGAAGTACAATTTTCCATGAGCTCTTACCATGCACTGTTATTTAAGGATCTTAAATCCAGTGTCGTTGTTTTAGCTCCCTTCTTACAAACATGGCATCTGTCACGATGTTAATGTTTCTTGTATTAAACAGGAAGTAAGGGAGTGGAAGTGAACCTTACCGTCGTACCGCTCGGGATGAGTTACCTCATAATCCTTCAAATGACTAAAATTTGAAAAAGGGGACAGAAGAGAACTTATGGATCTCATTAAGCATTACGTTACTGCACAATATATGGAAACTATGACGTATCACGTACGTTCTTATGTATGAGCCCAAAAAAGCATAACTGTTATCTAATAATGTAAATATAATTCTGAATAAAAATATTTGGAAAAAGGATTTCAGAAGATAGTTGCGAGTAGAATAAATGACTCACATTTTGAAAATGACATCTTCTGTGTTTCTTAACAATGCTTATGCATCGGCGTAGAGTTTTCTGCTTATTTTTATCCCTATCAGAAGCAGCAGCAGGAAGAAGAATATTCTACCTGCAGTCAGGCTGCAATATTTCCAGTTCATTACCCACTAATGATCCTATTATTCTACGATGTAGTCTGAGCTACTGATAAAGTCGTTCGACACCACAAGAATACAGGGGAAAGTAACCATCTCCTACTCTGTTTCTCAAATGACCGCTTTCCAAGATCATTCTCATGTAAATTCTGTATACACTTTTGATCTTGCTGTCATTGTTACAAAGCAAGCCCAGCTTTTACTCTAGTAAGAACAGTGACTGACCTGTTGAAATCTCAGTGTTTCTGGTTACTCACTTGTATCATTCTTCATATTCCAGAGATTTAAGACCCTTTCACAACGTTAGCAGTAAAACTAAATATCATTAACAGTGCGGTATTATGTAGCTGCGTCTTGAACGAATTATTAGTTTCGCTGTATGCATAAAGACGGTCAGGGCACGAGGTTTTCGGTTAGGGCATTGTTTATTTGTGTTCCTTCCTCTGATGTTCGTTCGGAACGTCAATCGAGATCCGTCCGGCACTTCCTGCAGCATACGAAGATTATCAGGGCTAAACCCCTTACATTCAACAAACTTAAGCGTTGAACGGAAAGTGATCAGTACAGCCAACCGACTATACCACACCGCACTTCTCTTATCGAATATTGATACATTTGTACGTTTTCCGCCGCAATACTATGATTACATATTTTTTTAGCGGTTCTTCCTTAATCTTCTAACGACTGTCAGGGATCAAAGTCTGTAATTACACTCGCGTGTTTGCTTGCTTTGACGACATATTGCTCAGCACCGTGTACGCATCTTCAGATTATCCTAACAGTTCCGGCACCTAATTTTCGTGGAACAATACTGTTAACCTTCTTAGAAAGATGATTAATTAAATGTGACACGAAATTAGGAAATAATTTGCCTGCGAGATTCCAGGTTATAGCCACTGCGTAGTTAAGGCCTTTGCTTTTCTGGGATGTTAATGTGGCTTACGTTGGTAGCAGATAAACAAATGTCAACTTACTCTGTGTAGACTAATGAAAGCTCAAATATTTTCAAAAATACATTTTGATATTAAGCCTTATGTCCTCACATAATCATATGAATGGGAATTCACAAATCTTCTAACTTTGTTCTCCATGAATTAACATAACAGATAGGCCTTCATATTTATATACTGCAGACATTCTGTTCAGTAACCAATACCGTGTGGAGCAGAGTTACTCCTCGCCGCCACACTGGCTGGACATTGTCCACTTTGCAGACTGTACAGAGGGCTCAAAAAACAGGAGCGTAAAACTGTCTTTTTAACTTTCACAACACCATTATTATATAGTCTACATCTTCACGACGTGATGTCTAATTACGCCTGTCTTCTTTTACATACACACCCTTTCAAGAAAATCAAATTACAGATGGCCCATATTCTATAGCCGTGCGTTATATAGTGCTCTGAGTTGTGATACTGTGAATGTTGGTAAGTTTTTAACCATCTGCTAAACTAGATGGTGTCACACCCAAGAAGAAGACCGCAATCTTGATAGTGACTTCCAAGAAAACCATTTATGTAAATATTCGCTATAAAAAAATTTAGTTGTAGTAATGAAAATGTATAAAGTGGTCACAAAATCACTACGTGTGTGGGGAAAAGTGTGTAATTATTTCAAAATTACAAGTGTCATATATTGCGTGCGGTTGTATGCGTGAATTTAGAAGAATTTAGGCCCACAAAATTCGTGATGGCTATGTTTAGTAAAGTTAGCATGTGCTGCAGCGACCGTACTTCATTTCCTTTAGGGTTAATTTAGGTTACATTAGTTAACGTTTGAGTTATGTGAGGCCGGATTTGGGCACGTTACATTTCATTTCAATTGGTCATCTTTGGGGACGGAAGAATTGTCATGGTGTTGTGTTAATAATGCAAAACACAAAAATATAGAATTTAATTCTTGTAAAATATAACATAAATGAATATATTTTAAAATAAGGTCTTTTCCGCACAAATGGGCTTAGGTTGTATGACCATGATGAATATGTGTTATGTTTCAATACTTCATTCAATGAGACTATTGAACAAAAATTTTACGTAAGGTGCGATTGAAGCTTTCGGTACCGTAGCGAGTATGTTGCTGCAGTGCGCAAGTGTTTATAATGAGATATGTCGTACATGTTCTTACTGAATTTTGTAGAGTCGCTTTGTAACAGAGGAGTGGAAAAAACTACAAATGAATAGTTTAATGATCTGTAATCATCATCAAATATAGTTTGGGTAATCAAATCGATAAGAATGAGATGGGTGGGGCATGTAGCACGTATGGGGGGAGATGACGTGTATACAGGGATTTGGTGGGGAAATCTGAGGGAAAGAGACTACTTGGGAGAAACAGGCTAGACGGGGGGATAATATTAAGATGGATCCTCAGTAAGTGGGATGTGGGGCAAGGACTGGATTGATCTGGCTCAGGATAGGGACAGGTGGTGGGCACTTGTGCATGCGGTAAAGAACCTTCGTTTTCCATAAAATGCGGGGAATGTCTTTACTAGATGAAAAACAGTTAGCTTCTCATGAAGGACTCTGCTCCATGGAGTAAGTAGTAAGAGTCGTTTAGAGGGAGAACACGCTGACGGACGAACAAATATAAGTATATATAATTTAATTAAATAGAATTAAATTGAAATTCTCCTTTCTTTGCCATACACATCTGCTTAATCAAATTATTACGTGAGTTATTTTTGTGCAGAACTCGTATTACCTGTAAACTCAGAACTTCCTTATCCCACTTCTTCAGATATTGTTACCATGAAGTAGTTAGCGAAATTAGCTTTCTTCTGGAATATTCAAAGCTCTCTGTTACTCTAAGAGAGATGCGCAAACACAGCAAGGCAAAACATGTATTTCGTAAAATGAATAAAATTTCACGATTAAGGGAAAGATTTTCCTTAAGTGAACACTGCACCACTGCGGAACAGTGCAGACATATTTCAATTAATTCTAAAACTCTTAACTAAATGCAGGTGAAAGGTCTAATGGACACCGTAGTGGCCTTACACTTGAGGAAGGAACTCACTGGATAAGAAGCTGGGTGGGTGTCTGAGCTAATCTGAATATTATGGAAACCATAAGGTTTGTTACCCTGACAATGTCGAAGGCATTTCTCTGTCTTGTATCACGCATTCGCCACTTATACATAGTAAAATTCCATTAGTTAATTTCACAAGAAAAATAATTCAAGCATGGCTCCTGCATTACAATTTCACATGAACAATATTTCAAGCATGGTTCCTGCATTAGTATTTCATATGAAAAATATTTCAAGCATGGTTCCTGCATTAGACTGTATATTTTATATTTCCGAACTTAGAAACTCGTCCCTTCTTAAAAATTCACCAAATCTTGAACAACCATAATGGGGACACTTCCAAAGAAATTTCTAAAATCCTTGTATTTCCAATAACACTGTCTTTGGTATTGAAAAGAATACAAGAGTTTAGGTGCGACGTGAGATCCTACAAGTGCGATCAACGAAGAGCAGGGCAGTCGTCAATAGAGGTCATGGATTCGCAAGCAATGCGAATACTCTGATGCCATCTACCGAACGCTCCACAGACGATTACGACGAACCCAGTTCTAGGGGTGAGAGAAGCTCGAATTCTCGTTGTCACCCGAAGTGCCAGTTACAAGACGAACAAAGGAGACAAGGCAGTCCACAATGTAAAGAGGACTCTTTGAGACTATCGACGAAAGTTTTCATTGCACAACTGTCCTCAAATAAAGGTCCATATAAATTTCATGGAATTCGTCTCTGCACTCTTATTTCCTACTGAGTATCTAAGACGACCTTCCATGATATTATAAAATTTACTCTGTATTCTTAACAATACATAAGTTAGCCACAGATGTGAAAGCGATACCTTAGTATTGCGGCGAAAGTACAGAATAGTTGCAGCTTGCAAAGCGATATACAACTACTGCTGTGTGATACTGTACTGTACTGTAAACACAGTCGATAAACTGACAAGCATTTATTGCGATATAATACATTCGGTGAGACCGGCTGATAAAATGTTACACAAGAATTGTAGTTAAATATGTTCAGTAGAAATAACTCTTAAAGTGACAAGCAAGTATTGCGATATAATATATTGCGTAGTCACGGCCGATAAAACATTCATAAGTATTTCGATACAATATTTAGAGTATTACACATCTTGTTATTAACATGTTAGTGTTTCATATGTTCAAATAAAAATGCAATATATGAGTACTTCAACGTGTTGTGGTTTGCTGCATAACACTTATAAATTTCAACAGACAGAGCAGCCATAGCTGAATAAATTTAAACGAAGTACTGAGATCAAATACATTCAGTAGGTAAAGTTAATAAAATGTTACACAAGGATTGCAGTAAAGTATACACAGCAGGAACAGTCGACAAAGAAGTACGCAAGTATGGCGGTAAAATATATAAGGTATACACAGCTCTTGAAGTGATATGGAAGTATGGCGGTAAAATAAATACGGTATACACTGTTGTTTAAGTGATACAGAAGTATGGTGGTACAATATATAAGGTAAACACAGCTGTTGAAGTGATACGGAAGTGTGGCGGTACAATATACAAGGTATAAATAGATGTTGAAATGATACGGAAGTATGGCGGTAAAATATATAAGGTATACACTGCTGTTGAAGTGATATGGAATAATAGTAGTACAATATACAAGATATACACAGTTGTTGGTGTGATACGGAAGTATGGCTGTGCAATATATAAGGTATACATAGCTGTTGAAGTGATATGGAAGTATGGCGGTAAAATAAATATGGTATACACTGTTGTTTAAGTGATATGGAAGTATGGTGGTACAATATATAAGGTAAACACAGCTGTTGAAGTGATAAGGAAGAATGGAGGTACAATACATAAGGTATACACAGCTGTTGAAGTGATACGGAAGTATGGCGGTAAAATATGTATGGTACACACTGCTGTTGAAGAGATATGGAAGAATAGTTGTACAATATATAAGGTATACACAGTTGTTGAAGTGATACGGAAGTATGGCGGTACAATATATAAGGTAAACATAGCTGTTGAAGTGATATGGAAGTATGGTAGTACAATACATAAGGTATACACAGTTGTTGAAGTGATATGGAAGTACGGAGGTAAAATATACACGGTATGCACACCTTTTGAAGTGATATGGAAGTATGGCGGTACAATATATACGGCATGCACAGCTGTTGAAAGATACGGAAGAATGGCGGTAAAACATAAAAGGTAAATTCTAAATGAAGGCATTACCATGTGCTTGAAAATCAATAAGTATAACACAAATGTACGTCAGCACAATCTATTCATTCTATAGTATGGCTACATGTTTCGACTAGATGTTAGTCATCTTCAGGCCCTACAATTACTATACCAGATGCTGTGTCCACTTTGGGATCCCATAGCAAATAAGTAATCCACATGTAAACACTATGGGATCCCAAAGTGGACAAAGCATCTGGTAAAGTAATTGTAGGGCCTGAAGATGACTAACATGTAGTCGAAACATGTAGCCATATTATAGAATAAATAGATTGTGCTGACGTAGATTTGTGTAATACTTATTGATATAAGGTAAACACTGTTGTTGAATTGATACGGAAGTATGGCGGTACAATACATAGGATGAATATAGCTGATGAACTGATACAGAAGTATTGTGGTAAAATATATAAGGTATACACAGCTGTTAAAGTGATACGGAAGTATGGCGATAAAATATATAAGGTACACACTGCTGTTGAAGTGATACGGAAGAATGGCGGTAAAATATATAGGGTGTACATAGCTGTTGAACTGATACACAAGTATTGTGGTACAATATATAAGGTATACACAGCCGTTGAAATGATACAGAAGTATGGCGTTACAAAATGTAAGGTATAAACAGCTGTTGAAGAGATACGGAAGTATGGCGATAAAATATACAAGGTATACACAGCTGTTGGATTGAAACGGAAGTATGACGGTAAAATATATAAGGCATACACAGCTGTTGAAGTGATAAGGAACTATGGCGGTAAAATAAATCAGGTATACATAGTTGTTGAAATGATATGGAAGTAAGGCGATAAATTATATAAGGTAAGCACAGCTGTTGAAGTGATACGAAAGTATGGAGGTAAAATAAATATGGTATACACAGCTGTTGAAGTGATATGAAATTATGGCGGTAAAATATATATGGTATGCACAGCTGTTGAAGTGATGTGGAATTATGGCGGTAAAATATATATGGTATAGACAGCTGTTGAAGTGATACGGAAGTATGGCGGTAAAATATACACAGTTAACACTGCTGTTGAAATGATACGGAAATATGGCGGTGTAATATGAAGAGTATGCACAGTTGTTGAAGTGATACGGAAATATGGCGGGAAAATATATAAGGTAAATAATGCTGTTTTAGTGATACGGAAGTATGGCGGTAAAATATATACGGTATGCACAGCTGTTGAAGTGATACGGAAGTACGGCGGGAAAATATATTAAATATGCACAGCTGTTGAACTGATACGGAAGTATGGCGGGAAAATATATAAGGTAAACACTGCTGTTTTAGTGACACGGAATTATGGCAGTAAAATATATAGGGTGCGCACAGCTTTTGAAGTGATACGGAAGTATGGCGTTACAATACATACGATATGCACAGCTGTTGAAGTGATACGGAAGTATGGTGGGAAAATATATAAGGTAAACATAAACACTGCTGTTTTAGTGATACGGAAGCATGGCAGTAAAATATATAGGGTGCGCACAGGTTTTGAAGTGATACGGAAGTATGGCCGTACAATATATACGGTATACACAGCTGTTGAAGTGATACGGAAGTATGGCGGGAAAATATATATGGTGTACATTGCTTTTGAATTGATACGGAATTATGGTGGTACAATATATAAGGTATACACAGCTGTTCAAGTGATACGGAAGTATGACGATAAATTATATAAAGTATAAACAGCTTATGAATTGATACAGGTGTATGGCCGTAAAATATATACTGTATGCACAGCTGCTGAAGTGATAGGTAATTTTGACGAAAAAATATATATGGTATGTACTGCTGTTGAAGTGATATGGGAGTATGGCGGTACAATATACAACGTATACACAGCTGTTGAATTTATAAAGGAGTATGGGGGTTGAATATATATATGGTAGCCATGGCTGTTGATTTGATACGGAAGTATGGTAGTACAATTTATAAGGTGTACACAGCTGTTGAAATGATACGGATATATGGCGGTACATTATAAAAGGTATACACAGCTGTTCAAGTGATACTGAAATATGGCGATAAAATATACAAGTTATACACAGCTGTTGAAATGATACGGAAGTATGGCAAAAAAATATATAACGTATGCACTGCTTGTGAAGAGATACAGAAGTATGGCGTTACAATATGTACGGTATACACAACTGTTGAATTGATAGGAAGTATGACGCTAAAATAAATACGGTATACACTGCTGTTGAAGTTATACGGAAGTATGGCAGTCAAATATATATGGTATACACTGCTGTTGAAATGATACGGGAGTATGGCGATAAAATATATATGGTATACACAGCTTTTGAAGTGATATGGAAGTATGGCGGTAAATTATATACGGTATACACGGCTTTTGAAGTGATATGAAAGTATGGCTTACAATATATGTGGTATACACACCTGTTGAAATGACACGGAAGTATGGCGGCAAAATATATAACATATGCACTGCTTTTGAAGTGATACAGAAGTATGGCGTTACAGTA
>Ga0131853_10006240_pt1 | contig 21546 bp, 11 predicted proteins | sample TergutLab28metaG_FD_92764 | JGI IMG/M metagenome (GOLD analysis project Ga0131853, IMG submission 92764) | Labiotermes labralis P1 segment gut microbial communities from Petit-Saut dam, French Guiana - Lab288 P1 (version 2) (version 2) | ecosystem: Host-associated > Arthropoda: Insects >... | reverse complement strand
GAAGATGGACGTATTAACGTCTGAAACATGTTGAGCAATATATAATAAAGCAAGTGTCATCTAGTTGGTCAACCTTTATTCAAATATCAAGATGATGCACGGTCCAATACGCATAAGAATCTTGCAGTCCGTTTGAAACTATAATTTCAGCCATAATATTCTGTACATCAGACGGCCCTGAAATCAGAGTTAATCGCCCCTGTTTTAGTCAGCAGGAATCGTGACCCACACTTTTCATTTCTCGTAGCAGCTTTGTGAGAAGCGTGTGATCTGGACAATAGACTACGATCAACCAATTTTAGATGAAGTACTTCTCACCTTACTGAGAATGCTTTCAAATCTTTGGTTCAAACTGTTCACAGGCAAGCCCCAATATTGTTCCATTTTTTTTTTGGTCATAGAAATTTGTGGCGGTAAACCAAAATTCTATCGTATAGGAAATTCCTGTTCGCTGATTTTCATGGCCCAAATGATGGTGGCCCTACACCGGACGGCGTTATATGTGGGGTTGAATGTGCATTCCGTAGCATGGTGCAGTGTCAACGAAATTCGGTCGAGTTTGGTATTATGAGTTCTTTCTAAAATTTATCTGCCATATTAATTCTTCTGGTCAGAAATGGTACTATGGCTCTACGCTGATTGCTTAGAAACACTGCCAGGATTTGGAAAAGTAACACATAGGAAATTACTAGTGCAAGCATGCAGATATTAATCGGATGCAGGAGAAAACTTCATAGTGAAAATATCCTAACGGAATTTTGTTTAGACAATTAAATCAAAGGGAATGAGATGAGTTGTTTGTGTAGCACGTGTAGTAAAATTGGGAAATAAGTGCAAGATTTCGTTTGGAAAACCAGAAGGAAATAAAAGTCCAGCAAGAGTTAAGTTCTCCTAGATAGTGGATGAAGTTTTATTTACGTGTCAAGTAAACAGGCTACGATTGTACAGAGACTTTTACCCTTACAATTAAGGCACACAGTAGGACGTGCTTGCAGTAAGTCGATGATGGTAATGTGTGTTAAAACGAACAGGAAAGAGGAAGCTGTGCATCTATATATGTGACCCCGTAGTCTACCTAAAACTTATTCATTTGTAATAACATTTACCATTCGCATATTATTTTTCTCCCTTCCGAAAAATTATTTTGATGTTTGTAAAACAAAAAAGTTGCGGTTGAGTATTATTACTCGATTTTTCAATCGGACACTTCAGAAATAAAATATTAACCCTTACACCCTTACACCAGACCTCCGATTGAGGTTTTCCGCTTTTTTTTTATCATCCTCTCCAGAGAAATGCTACACCGAAACGTCAGACTCACGTGTAAACTAAAACGATTCAGTGTAGGGCATAAAAAGGATGTGGGATGTACAGGATCGGGCGATATAAGTTGATCGCTATAAATAAGGTAAAATATGAAATTAAAGTAATTCCATTACAGGCCTTGACAAACCCCTAGGGCTCTAGGAGTTTGAGGCTCTTAGGATTTCTAGAGAGTCGGCACATGAATGTGGTAGTGTTGTCAGTCCTATGCACCGGCCGCCTTTACTCACAGGAAATATTCCTGGTACTTGTTTCTATTAGAGTCTGAGTCGACCACAGAGCCTCAGTGCGGCCGGTAGGTTTATGTCAATGAAAAATTCCAATGACCAGCAATGGAACCCGCGACCTTCCGGCTTGTAGCGCAGTGCCTCAACCAACTGCGTCACTGTGTGTCCGACGATAAATGGTGGGTTAATAAATCCGAATACGACGGCTGTTATCCACGTCCTTCTCAATCTACGAACCACCGTACATCCCAGATCTTCACTCTTCTATAAAGACATGAAAAGTAAACATTCATTAGTGTAAATAAGAAGTTTTCACGATAACACTAAACAGCATTACCCCGCGGTGCAGAGGTCATGAATATGTGACTTATTTTGACCCAAATCTAGATAGTTCAAGTGTTAAAATTAATTTATTTCAGAGACAGATTTTGAAATAATTGTACACAAAATCAGCGTCATATTTCAAATATGTTATCGAAGCTCCAATTTGTGAATCAGCAACTAACACAAGTTTAAAAAACACTTGTTACTGACACAAGTTTGGTGCTCACTTAATTCAGACAAGCAATTAACTCTTTAAACGCCGAGTTAAATCCCATCTGCCATTTGCTGGCATTATTAGCTCACCACATTATCCACTTTAGCAGGATAAGGGTGAAGGGCTCAATTCAAAGCAAGTGCAGTGAAAATTTACATCTGTTTGATACCGAATTTCGGACACACATTCCACACGTGCGTCTTACGCCTTTTGTTATTTTCAGGTTAATTATACGGGTAATTTTTATTTTCGGCTATTATGAATCACCGCATCTTAGTAATTAAAACTGATACTGTGCCGATGTTATAGGAACAGATTCTGCTGCAATATGTTTCAATACTGGAAGTTGTAGTCATTTTCCTGACAAGGGTCATCAAGAACAGTGAAACTTGAGACCAGATTATATGTTTTGTTGACCGTGCATCTCAAATGTAATCGTGTAAAGAAAAACCAACTTGATGCGCAACTTATTCTTAGTATATTTCGTCAGCCTCTACATGTTTCGGTCGTATCTAGGCCCATCATCAGGAGTTACAACTGTATATATACAACAATTGGTTCTTATTATTCTTTTTAGATGACCGCCTGTTGTCATGGTTGGATTGGAATCCTAGATACGCCCGAAACATGTAGAGGTTGAGAAAATATACTAAGAGTAAGTTGTGTATCAAGTTCGTTTTTCTTTCCACTACTGAGACCAGACTTTGGTCTGTACCTTATATAATCATTGGCTCATTTATTTGTCCTGCGCTGAATCGAGCCAAAACCCTCGAAGGAATGACAACATAACACGTTTCACACGCCATTTGCCATGTAGTGGAAGAAAAGCAAATTATTCCTTCAATTTTAGGAATTATATTTCACACAGCGTTACACGTAAACATTGAATATGATGATAGCATTATTGCAACAGAGACGGAACATCCACGAGAACACAACAATCAAGAAGAGAGGCAGATGATTGACCGAGCACATTTCTGCAGCCGTTTTAGACCGGTTCAGCGAAAGAAAACCTGTAGTTTTAAAATTTACCTCCTAATTTATAGGAGTCTGTTTATTTTTTGTTTATCTCTGTCTTTGATTGGTGACAAGCAGAAAAAAACATATTAAATTTACAGCATCTGACGCAGCATAAATATTGTGTGTGTGTGTGTTTGCGTTTCTTAAATTCTGAATGTTTTCGCGATAACTGTTTTCCTATAATTCTACATTTTATTACCAAGAATTTTTTTTTTTTACTTTCTTTTCTCGTCACACTTATGAATCGTTCCTTTTTTGGAGTCTGTATACACTTACAAATAAACGAAAACGCCTAAATTATAAACCAAGAACGATTCGTTTGCAGAGGGCACAGTGCAGTTTATATCATGTTGTTGGAGTCTCTAATCTTAAATCTTATGAAAATTTAGTACGGCCTGTTAGACATTGGTTTGACTCAGGGTAGGGACCTGCTAAGTAACAAAGCTTAAGACGTCATAAAATACTTTGTCTAACTAATGCAGAGTGTGTGTACTCGTCTAACACAACTATATTTATTGGTAGAATATAAAGTATTTTCTACATAAGGTACAACTACATGTTTCGGCGCTTGCTAAGGGCCATCTTCAGGTTGTACATGAAATACTTATTAAGCAGTTAGACAAAACATACATGGGCTGTTTATATGGGGTAGGGAAGGAGTAAAGTGGGTAAAATGCTTCCTATTGAAGTGTTAACACAATTCTTTTCAATTTCTCCCGGAAAATATGTTGAAAATAAAATATTATAATGCTAGATTTGTGGCTCTCACAACGGTGTTACTGAATTTTTATGTCTTCTGTGATGTTAGTCCTTGTTCAACGGCAAATAATTGCAGACGTTTCGGAGAGTTTACTACCACCATCTTCAGGGTCATAAACTTCTGGACTCTGAGAATGGAGGCACTACGTAACTCCCAAAGTCGCTGTTTACCAAAGAATATGGCGCCACGTTCCAGAAGACCTGCATCTTAACGATCTAGTATCGTTCTGGTGATAAGGAAAACATCAACGTCGGCTGCGAAAAACTCAGATTTAACATTCGAAAAACTTGCATTTTTTTTACAGAGTGTGTGTGTGTGTTTCTTACAATTTTAACAACAAACACTTACTTACTTACTCCATGGTGCACAGTCCTTCTTGAGAACCTAATTGGTTTGCAGCTAGTCAAGAAATTCCCCGCATTTCACGGAACCCGAAGGTTCATTACTGCAGTCACAAGCGTCCACCACCTGTCTCTATCCTGGGCCAGCCCAATCCAGTCCATATACCCACATCCCACCTCCTGGAGATCCATCTTAATATTATCCACACATCTATGCCTAGGTCTCCCCAGTGGTCTCCTTCCCTCCGGTTTCCCCAGCAAGAACCTATACAAACACTTATTACTTGTAAATGTAAAGTGATCCTGTTACAGGCCCGGTATGGCCCAGAGGGTGGGTAGAGGTATAGCTCTACTCTTCCACGACCGCGGCACTAGAAGGGGGTGAGTGGTCAGCAGCACGCCCCGGTCCCACATTACCCCCGGGAAAGAACCGGTACCCATTTTACAGGAGGCTGGGTGGGCCCCTGGCCCGGTCTCGACGGGCGGAAAATCTCGTCCCCAACGGGATTCGGTCCCGGACCGTCAAACCCGTAGTCAGTCGCTATACCGACTGAGCTACCCGGCCCACCTTATTACTTACATAGACTCCAATAAACAATTGGTCTTTACAATGAAGACGTATTTTGTTCTCTGCGAGTTAGGAATTCAAATGTTTTATGGACATCAGAATGCAGAATATTTAAACAGATAACCTCTACCTCCCATGTTCTTGGCAGTAGCGTCCTTTCTACAAGCATCTAAGTACAAACAATGATATCTGAAATAGGTGACCCCGTGGTTCTGCATAGCCAAATTTAAAACATATTCCATCTCTCAGATCGTACGTTGTAAGTCCAGAATGTTATGTCGCCATTAAAGGCTACATGAAACACGTTCAAAACATCGGTCGGTTTGTGTAATTGTTCATTTAACAGTGAAACGTAATCAAAATGTTGATTCCCCTACCGGTTTTCTTGCATCACTAACCGAGACCAAAATTATCGACCAAGAGTTGACGCCTTTGCGAAGAGCGGAAGGATTGTCCAAAAACTTGAAAAAGGAAAAAGGATTTTATTACAAAAGTGTAATCTCAAAATAAAATGGCAAATTTTAATAAAATGTCTATTCATTTTCGCCAGATAAAAAGTATGCTTTAATTTTCGTTGAAATTATTAAATTATTGGTAGATTATTTATGTGAATGAGTTGGGAAGGTTTCATCTGGCTGAGAATTAAGACAAGTCATGGGTTGCTGTATACACAGCATTGAAGTCACTTAGATACAAATAAAATATGATATTTATAGCTTATTTATATTGCAGCAGTCACACTCCTTCGCCACTTATGTGAACAGTATCACAGTGTAATATATGAAATAAGACGGATGTATTGGTGTTAATGAATGCAGAAACACAATTTTAATTGTAAAAAATGAGATATTTTGTACTTTAGATTGCTTTCCCTCCCCACGTAAGTGAATGCACATACATACGATGAATACAATCACAAGTGCACGCGTGTGACACAATAATTCTTTGAGCCCCTTTACCATTTACATTTTGGAGAGCCGGAATATAATTATCTGATCCTGCACACCATGTACAAATTTCATACTATTATCAGCAGTACCACTTTTATACACATTATGTACTACCGTTTGGGTATCAAACAAGACTGAATTATTAGTAGTTTTGATCCAAAATTATTACTTTATATAAAATAGAAAACGTGATTGGGATTTTTTTATATAACCTATAGGTCACAGAATTTGGCATATTTAAATGTAAGACCACACTGACGGCGAAAAAGACAAGACAAGATGTGATAAATAAAATTATGATTCTTCTTATAACGTTTGTTAAAGACATGTTCTTTTCTTATTTCGCGAGTGACTACAAATCCCGTGGTATTAATTTAGCCCACCACAGCACCTGCGAGAAAACATTTTCCTTTTGAGGATGTAAGTTCGACTACTGCACTGTGATAACCAAAATAATTTCGCTATAAGGAGTGGAGCTAAATGATTTGTACTCCTCACTCAATATTGTGCGGGTGATAAAATCGAGAAGAATAAGATGGGCTGGGCATGTGGCGCGTATGAGTGAGGAGAGGGGGTTGTATAGGGTCTTGGTGGGGAAACCCGAGGGAAAGAGACCACTGGGGAGACCTAGGCGTAGATGGGTGGATAATATTAGGATGGATCTCCAGGAGATGGGATGTGGGTATATGGACTGGATTGGGTTGGCCCAGGATAGGGACAGGTGGCGGGGGCTTGTGAGTGCGGTAATGAACCTTCCGGTTCCGTGAAATGCGGGGAATTTCTTGACTAGCTGCAAACCAGTTAGCTACTCAAGAAGGGCTCTGCACCATGGAGTAAGTAAGTAAGTATAAGGAAGGGTAAGTGTGCGGCGCCATTTGGATAGTTACATAGCAAGAAACAAGCACATATCTTTAGCGGGCATGTTTATTTTATATTCCAACAGGGATAGAATTTCTGAATATTTTATGTTCTTCTTATCCCAAACTTACTCTGTTTCAAAGACTTAACAAACTGATTAGTTAATGAATATGTACATAAATGTAACCACACCCATTCCTATTCAGGGGGGTGGGTTCGAAGACCACCCGCGGGAAGGGAAAATCCGCGAAATCTGACCGCACCCCAGAAAGCGAGTTTTTAGAATTTTTAATCTCTTTCTTTTTCGCAAAAACGCGTTGGGAGCTGCGCATTTCTCTCCTTCATCATCTTGATTACCATTGAGTATGGCCCGAAGACATTTTCGAGTTGTCGAGTGACTTTGATGCTCCCATCCATTAAATGGTCGTAGTGACGAGTTTTTATTCTTGGTTGAGACCCCCGCAATTTGACGAAACTGCGAAGTACGAACGCATGAAAAGAGAGGGATGAATGTGTATATTAACACAATGGTTATATAAGAACAGAAGAAATAAGCATTTTTAAGTATTGTATCCATATGTACATACTCACACATTTCTGTCTGTTTCAAACAAACAAATATATATATATATTAACATAAAGGAAAACAGACACCGAGCTCTCGAAAACGCGCGATAAGATATACTTAATATTTATTCAAGTTCCAAGTTTCAATCTTCAGCATAAACACTTAAAGCAGAAATAAGTTATAAATAACGGCCACAAAGCCACTTCATATTAGACGTTTAAAGTTTTGTGGACACACATTTTTACTCAGCACTATGCAAAAGAATAGGAATAACAAATTTAAAACAGGAAGACAAAACATGTTCAGAATCCATAAGAAATTGTTGGGGGGGGGGGGATTCGAACCATCAGTAAAACGTTACGTAGAAGTAGAATTAAAATATATAAACGCTCTTATTTACGACCGTAATAAGAAAACGAAGCCTATTACTCTAGTGAAGAGTGAGTACACAGATGTTAACAAACACGCACAAATAATTTTTTTTTAAATTTAAGATTCACCTATATATTTCTGTGAAAAATTAGGAGGCTAAAATCTGACACCCAAATGTTATATTCCTCAAGTGAACACCTGAAACTTTGCAGCCTCTAAGACACGTGTAGATTACCCCAGAAACGTCTCGGAATTATTTACATATTACTTGAAGTAAAGTTTAAGTTGACTTGTCAACAATCCACAACTAGGTGAGCAGGCTTTGCTTTCCTAAGATTGTCCTTGCTAAACAATTTTGAGTTCTTCATTAGTGCACCGAATGAGGGCTGTCACATGTTTCAGTACTCATAAACAAACGGCGGGTACAGTACCTACCTAAATAAATAAATAAATCCATGGAACACAGCCCATCCTGAGAAGCTAACAAATACTTATCTAGTCAAGAAATTCCGCACATTGTATGGAACCCGAAGGTCCATTACCGCATTCATAACAGACCGCCACCTGTCGCTATCCCGAGACACAGTAATCCTGTACAAACCCCCACTACACGTCTATAAGATCCATTGTAATATTATTCTCCCACCTACCACTAGTGCTCCCAACTAGCTCTTTCTATCAAGTTTCCCCTCTCAAGCCAGTTATGTGCCTCTCCTGTCCCCCTTACATGCCACATGCCCCACCCATCTCATTCTTCTTTATTTGATCCCCAGAATAATATTTGATAATGAGTACAGATCATAAAGTTCTTCGTTATGTAGTCTTCTCCATTCCCCTGTTACTTCGTCCTTCTCACCGCCAAAATATCTGCCTTAGAATCCTTTTCTCCACACACCTCAGACTATGTCACCCCCTAAGTGCGAAAACAGAGCAATAAAATAGGTGTCAATAAACACACTATGCTGTCATATAAACAGAGCAAAATTCTAGTGTAAAATTCTGCACTACTGATACCACAACATACCTACGTTTACCTCAGTAATTAACCAAACTGATGCAAAAAATTTTTGTTTCGCAATAAGTTTATTACTTATTGCAAAACAAAAATTTTGTGCATCTAGTTGGTTAATTACTGAGATAAGTATACTGAGATGCACGGTCAGCAAAACGTCAAAATACCTACGTTTATTGCGACCTGTTTTATTGTTGTATGTTTTAAATAAACTTTTGTGTAAGCCCCCTGAATATGGCAAGATAATAGCGCCGAAACATGTAAAAGCTATGTAAAAGACTGTAAGCATAATTTACAGAATAGTGCATTTGTTGGTGTCAATTCTTTAAACGCCGAGTTAAATCCCATCTGCCACTTGCTGGCATTATTAGGAGCTCACCGTATTCTCCACGTTAGCAGGATAAGGGTTAAACTAGTTATCAGCTTCGATACTGGATGTTTCTAGGCATACAACCACATACAACACAAACAGTGGAACATATATAAATTGTATTTTGGAATATGTGAGCATCGCATTATCAAGGGTGCCCACACTTTTGTTTATAACTGCCATTGTTTGTTTTTAACATTGTATACGCAGACTGAGTCTACTGACTTTGTTTTGTTCCTTTGTATTGATGTCTCTCTGAGGATGGCGATTTATTGCTGAAACATGTAGGACAGTTTATGTATATGGGTGATTTGTGATTTTATATGGATTTTGAGCGTTTTTTGTATACGTTTATGATCATAGTCATGATAAACTGAACGAATAATATTAAATCCGCTTATGTAACTTAAGCTCTTATTTGTACCAACGTAACAGGGGCAGTCATGCCAAGAGCGACATAAGGGCCAAAGAATATTTCAGAGAATCTACTGTAACTAAATTCTATCAGTATACTGGCACCACAGACAAAAATTTAGTTCAAATAAGATACATTTGTCTACAAATCTGGAACTGGTGGTGCATTTAAGCTGACTCTCTGTGGTATATCTAAGCGTTGCTTCGTGTTCGTCTCTCTCAAAGCCCGATGACCTTGAACATTTGAAGGGATGGCTTTTCACTGCTGACATGGATGTCAACCTACTTTGAAATCCTGAACTACAGTGACTGAAATACGGCGAGTTTGCGAAGTTTTGAGGAAGGCCAGAATTGATGCTGAACACATATTCTGGAATTCTCTATCGTATTAACTGTCTTAAACTTTTTTCTTGGGGTGATTTTTGGAAAAATAGAAGTTGCCATTGGGCCTCTCTCTTTAGGAAATAAGCAAGCAGTAACGTACATGCAAGTTATATGCTACAAATGCACGCCCAATGCTCATGTTTGCAGTACTGCTAATAACACTACAATCATATGCAAAAGACTGTTACTTCGAGAGTAGATTTGACGCAGACGCATGGGGTCGTATATCAGATGGAGAACCACTCCCGTATATCTGACTGATTTGTTGTCTTAACAAAGCACAATTTACTACTCTACATTCACATACACCGCAATTTGTTACATGTCGTAAGCACAAAGCTGAAGCCCACGATACGCAGTTTACGTCTGCATTCTTTTTAGTCTGCCATGTTGTATTGAACATTAAGTCACCAGCTACGTTCTGAAAGGGCTGTCTTCAATCCCAGGCAATGGTTTGCTTATTGAGTGATCGATTCTTATGTAACATCAAGAAGCTACTGTAAATTCAGACGTTGTGTTGCCCTTTACCTGGCAGAATGTCAACAGACGTTGCGGTATGAGATACTGCTATTCAGTTTAATGATACATTGAATATGGAGACGGCAGTTTCGCAGTGGTTGAACACTTTAGATGCAAACAAAAATTTCACACGGAAATAACGGACATATTTAAACTCCCCAGACGTAACCAGCAAGATAATTATTAAAAAATTATTGTCGAAGAATTTAATGTATTCAAATACATACTTATGTTGTTTGCAAAGTTTACACTTTCAATTTTTAAAGAAAAATAATTTTGGTGTAAGCAATGTATTATTTAGGTATGTATCTTTACATAAAATGTTAATTTATCTCAGTAATTAACCAACTTGATGCACAAAATTTTTGTTTTACAATTTCATGCCTTTACATGTTTCGAGCACATGTGCTCGAAACATGTAAAGGCATGAAATAAACTTATTGTAAAACAAAAATTTTGTGCATGAAGTTGGTTAATTACTGAGATAAATATACTGAGATGCACGGTAAGCAAAACGTCAAAATAGAATGTTAAGTTCTTAGCTTCAATAGCGTTAGATTTACCGGAGACTCAAAGCTTAGTACAACGATGATTTTAGCTTAAGATACTGTCATAAAACAGATAAAATAAAATAAGTGAAGAACCATATTTCTGTCCGTGGTAAATGAGTGCATAACTACAGAACGAGATTGATTTGGAAATAATGTGTTTGAAAGAATTTGCACTCAATGAGTCTTGCCGTTACATTTTTGTTACATTATGGTACATATTCTGAAACATTCATTCTACACTGCAGAGTGTAACGTTGGTGTATTTATACTTCATGCGTGTCTTTAGTCTTACACACATATAAACTTATACGTTATTATGCGTAAGGAGGTTGATATGAGCCATAACCATGCATGAAATTTTGGAAATATCACGAATTAGGCACTCCGTCCCGCGGTAAGTGTTGTTATTGAAAAAGCGTTACTTTCCTAGCAGAAGAAAGAGGTTGGTTGTTAATGTACAGTGGACCAACATCAGCAATAACACACAGGAGAGCTGAACAGATTAACACTGAAATGCAGGTGGTACATTCGCAAGCTAATTGGCAGGGTAGTTGTCAGGATTTGAACTGCCAATGGCAAGTACTTGCTTTCAAGAGGAAGCGACTGAGGATTTTGGTTCAAGGTTTCTTCAGATAGGTAGCAAAGCACAGTAATGGAATTGTAAATTTAAAGGGGCAGAACCTGTAGCAATTTTGGGGAAAGCGAAATGAACACGGAATTTTAGTCAGGAAAAATGGCTTATTGGGAGATCTGAACAACGTGAAAGTACAATATTAAAATGGGTTTTAAAAGAACGACCACGTGATGTTTTGGACTGGATGAATATAATTCATGACAAAGTCCACTTGCTGCCTTTTTTAAAAATATAACCTAAATCGGACTTAATCAGGGGTGGGAAATTTACTGTCCAAATCAGAGACTATCGCCTTAAAAAGGGACTTAGATAACACACATGATTCCAGCCAAGCGCTGCCTCTTTAAACCAATTTAATTAAGAAATAGATATTTCCATTAATGTGAGTCCATAATCAAGATAAAGCAATCTCTGTACAGTCCTGGACAGGTCCTGAGGGTTACAGGAAGTTAACTTTCGCAGATTACGTGACAACGGCACAGGATGGTGTAAGGTAGTCAGCCTTATGCACCGGCCGCCTGTTGGGGATCGCGGTAGAACAGTGGTTAAGGTGCTGTTTTACAAATCGGAAGGTCGGTGGTTCGATCCCACCTGGTGTCATTGGAATTTTTCATTGATATAAAATCCTTCTGATCGCACTATAGCCCTGGGGTCGACTCATCCGCTAAAAGAAATGAGTACTAGGAGAATTTCCTGGGGGTAAAGGCGGCCGGTGCATAAGGCTGACAACCTTACCACCATCCTGTGCCGTTGTCACGTAATCTGCGAACCTTAACTTCCTGAAACCTTCTGGGCCACTCCAGGCTTATAAGGGGACTGCTTTACTTTTTACATAGGTCTGTTATGACAATGTATAACAGTGAGATTTGTAATTTATTGTAGAGTAATATGAAATGCATTAGATTTGAGTCTACCGACTCAACAACATCTGTGAACTCAAGATTTGCAGCAGCAGTCCTATCGACTCCTTGCGGTTAGCAACGGCTCTACTTTGTTGAGTCACTGTAAATGCAGACACCCCTTCATTGGCCTAATTACGTGTGAGTACCAGTACAGATACTCGCAACAGCATAATGTCTATCGCCCTGAAAAACCTTGAGAACAGGTTTCAAAAGTGCATTGGACTTAACAGTTTCAATATGTGCTTCTTCGTGAGGCAGAAGGTACAGAGCTTTCATACTGGCAACTAGTGCAAAGGAGGAAACTTCAAAGAGTAATGCCATCTGCTAAGAGAAATCGAGGCTTCGTTCAGCAGCTTTACCGATATGGCATTATGAAGTGGATGTGTTAAATACAGAAAGTTTGGACAAAACAGAACGTCCGACTTTCCTTCGCTGTTCAAACATTTTTTTAGGTGAAATTATATGTTGTTCCAAACCTGCCTCATTACGTTCTTGTGCTTTCGTGTGTGCGTAAACCATAAGTTGCAGGAAACGCACCTACTTGTTTTGTCATACTCGAACATTCTTCTGTTTTTCCAAAAGAAACAACTTGAAAAGCGCTAACCCGATTCCCATTAGATTTTATGTTGACGTGATTGAATAAAATTTGTGGACACATCCAAAATTATGTTAAAAACAGATAAGGATTAGATACACTTAACATGTAAATGCGAAAGCTTTTATGTGCTCACCTTGAGCTTAGGTCGATAGATATATGTCGGTGGGAAAAACTTTTCCATCCAGAGTTGTAGAGAAACACATGAAAACTTTTCACGCACAGTACTACTATGCAGCATGTCCTTCGAATTTCTTAATAGTTAAGGGTGCAGGAATTATCTAGAATAATTAGGCTACATTGTATAGACATTTTAAAAATCGGTAGTTAATTTTATTAATCTGATTCAATTGCTAAATTCAAGAGAACCACATAAAAATAGTTACAAATGACAGGCCTCCGTTAGGTGACTGTACAATAGCATACTACCAAGGCCTTCGCCTAAGGATAAAATAAATGAAATCGTAAGTCAAGAATGGTGGTTGGCCGTATTCGAAACTGGTACGTGCGAATGCTAAACAGGATCTGTACACTTTTCAGAAGCGTTACATCGCCAGTGCACAATGACCTTAAAGCTGCGGAGAACACAACCGTTAGAGAATCGGGCAATATGGGAAAGCGTATATCAATATGATTTATGTTACCAGTTAAAACGCAGATGAAATAATGGATGTGAATATGGAGAAGAGAGAGATAAAAGATAAAAAGAAATGTAAGAAGACATGAACATATGTAAGACAGTGGCGGATGCTTGTGAGTGCAGTAATGAACATTCGGGTTCTGTGAAATGCGGGGAATTTCTTGACTAGCTGCAAACCAGTTAGCTGCTCAAGAGGGACTCTGCACCATGGAGTAAGTAATATACCTATAACGTAAGATCGAGGCGCGTTTACCCATCCAGTGTTGCAGTGAAAAAGCAGTAAGTAATACATATTCTGAGAGTGTGCTTGTAGCTTTAGTTATTCAGCACGCAATGCGCTTGCGCCGTATTATATTGTCATCTGTGGCCTGCCTGCCTGTACCACATTTTTCACATTATCTCCTACAAGGCACTGTTGTCGGAAGAACGTTATGGAACGTAAAATGTGTTGTGACTTTCTCTATAACTTTTATTCAAAACATTTCTCATTCTAAGAAGAATTGCTTTCGATATCACAAATGTACACAGATGTTAGTGTAAAGTACCGATTATGCTTGTCACATTTTAATAACATTTTATTTTTTTCGACAAGTTTTCGAAAAATTACTCAAAACCTAATTTAATGAAAATCCGTCCTGTGGAAGACGAGTTTTTGCGTGCGGACAGACGGACAGACATGAAGCTAATGGTCTCTTTCATGAATTTTGCGAAGGCATCTGTAAAAGCTGGATAGAATATGGGGGAGAGATGTGAAAAGGGAAATTAGATAATGTAATAAAAGAAGAAACGTTCAAAACGTATTCCTGATAAAAGTGACTCCAGAAGTATGATTCATTAAAATCGAGATTATCTTGTTTAGAATTATCATTACTGGAGGATTATCTGTAAGATAAAAATTTGCTGTTTAGGCTGTTTCGAAATAGAGGGCTGAGCTAGGATTACTGTCCAGAGTAGCGAAGAGGAAAAATTACAAAAATAAAGATTTAAGCGTTTCGGGATGTTACGCCGTCTAGACTGGTAAATATTACTGAATTTTTTAAAGCTAATAGTTCCTACTTCTTCAAGGGCAACAGTCTCGGAATCCTCGACACTGAAGACGGAGGCAACATGATCCTTCCAAATGATGGTGATTATTTATTGGAATCTTCGCAGAACCGCTGTGAGAATCTCAGCCTTGCGAATGTGAAAAATTTCTGGACGCCGGGTCAATTCAAACTGCTGGCATTTGCATTTCAGAGACTGATGATAATTAATCGTTACTCCAGAGGGCGACATTAGTCGGCGCCATGATTTCTTATTACACGTCAGTACCTCTTCAGAGCGTGTCTATAAGCAGGAGCTAACTATTGCTGCTTGCGGTTTATACAGAATCAGTATTTCACTAGAACAGAAAAACAGCTCAAGTCAGAACTCAGAAGTACTTTCCCATTGCGTAAATTTATATTCCATCAGATACATACTGCATTAACTGAAGAAACAAAAAACCAACTAGATGCCACTTGATATTTTATTGTACTTCTTATAGGCTTAACATATTCCAAGCATTACTATGCCCATCATCAGGAGCTCGCGACTATGCTGTTGTTTACCACGTTGGTCGTGGCGTTCTTGGTTTTCTGTATGATGGAGGTGAGGTGCGGTTAGGCTGGAGTAGTGTCCAGGCTGCAACCTGAACACTACTCCATTGAATTGAACTGAATTATCTTTGTCGTTATCATTACAATAATACCATAATCAATGTGTTACATTTTTGTAAAGATGTCATTATTTATATATTCCTTATTTTCTCCCTTTTTTACATATAACTTCAAATATTAGCATAATTGGTGTTTTTTAATTGCTGGCTTAGAAAAATAATTCTTATATATATATATATATATATATATATATGCATATACCTGCATTCGCACCACATTTTACAATTGTAGGTCGAATGGTTGGTAAATTTTTGCTATACAACCCAAATTTACAGAAAATTTCGGACGGCTGCCATGTTGTTCAGATTGTTACAAAATATTACCTTAATGAAGCTGCAAATTCTTCAGAAATCTTCACTATACATCGTGTGAGAAACGTGGAATTAGTAACACTAAATTTCCTTCCGGTTCACTATTTTGCGCATTCTCCATATTGTTATTACCGAGCGCAGGAAATATAATGTACGACTTAGTCAAGTGGTTGAAAAAACAGACATAACACATGCAAACTGAGCATGGTAAACTTACAAGCCTTACTTTTTTCACGGAAAGTAGAGTAGGCTAAAATTGATGAGAACAAACGTCTCAGAATGTTTGAGAAAATGTTTGAACATCGAAGTCTGTATCAGTACAAACCGGAACGTTAAAAGACTGCCAGAAGCGCCATTCAAGAAGACAAAGACAGAGCATCTTTAAGCATTGTAAGAGCAGCAGGCTAAGATCCATTGTGATGATAATAATCGATTCAGTAACCATACTTATTGATCTACGAAACACGATTTTAAGAGCACCAACACACTGTAAGTAAAGAGCCAAAGATATACGCAGAATTCGGTTTCCAAGAATCACCACCACAGAAAAAAAATCACAGCTATCACAAAAGCCCAGATATCTATCCTTTTATCCAAAATTCTGAGAGCATACGATTACTGTAATGGAATTCGATGCGCCTCACAACAATGGCGCAAGACCGATCACTTCTGCTTTTCGTAATCTTTCGTTTTATTCCATTACTGCGCCAGTGTAAATGCGCACTCGCCACATGTTTTCTCGTCGAACTATCCTTGAACCCTTGCAATGATAAATAGGCATCATTATGGCTTCGAACTCTGTAAACATGAAAGACGAGCTCATACTCCCTCCCACCCCATCCCCCCCCCCTTTTCTCCCGCATTATCATACCTTGTTTTATTCTTTAGCGTTACTTGCACCATTCACGATGAATTTCACATGCAAATTCACTGTGCACATTTGAGCAGGCGCGGCAGTAATGAGTTTTCACCTTCTCCAATTTCAGTCCATACGGTTCTGGTTATACATATAGTACATTAGAAAAAGTCGGTCCTGTGATTTTACATTTAGCTTTGTTGCTAAGGTCTGCATGACTCTTAAGCAATCTAGTCAAATTTTGTCAGTCATTACAACCACAGTGTCCGCACCTTTGATTCAATGTTACCAACAACAACCGCATTACTTATCACTATAAATGGGAAGATATTACAGCCGTAAGTACCATCTTAAACGAAAACTCATACGTATTAGTGGAGTGATAAATAATAGCACCGCTCAGCTCCAGGCTGTACAGTCACGACAAAAGCAATATTCACTTGAGTAACTGGCCAACGAAACTTCATCTCCTCAGCTGGTGTAAATGGTGTCTGAACAGGTTTATTTCGCTGTACCAGGTTTATTTGAATGTAAGCACTAGAACCCGCCTGAGCCATCACAACCTATGACACAGGGCTGCATTTTAATATTTGTCCTTCTATCATAGACTTTGTCTTCTGGGTGGACTTCTTCTGTTTCTAAAAATATGAAAGTTTATTTAGTGAAGGTCCCCAACCAATTAAACCCGTGGACTCAGAACATAAAGGCCCTACAGCGATAATAGGAAATTCCACCCTTCGACAAAGTTGTGAGCCAGTTCCAGCCAACTGCCTTTCTCATAACTTATGCCTGTCAAATTCAACAGCCTTATTCAATCTTTTACTTTATTTTCTTACAAGTGGACAAGTGGATATTTTCCAGAAGGCATTCCCATCAGCATTCTAGATTCCACATAAATACTTCGTCACAGAATTTACCCAGATTCGTACTTCATCACAGCCTTCCAATTTCACTGCCCTATCAAAACCAGCATTACTTCGAATTTACAATTCTTTTCAGTTTGAGAGTTTCTTTGGACCAGAGCTGTAATTTGGAAAGTGTTTTCAGTGTACCACAGCAATTAAAGAAATAAAACTGTAACTTGTATAAAACAATATAGTGTTATACAATCTTTTTTTTTTACAAAACTGACAGGTTCCGTGTCCAACCTGCATACAGATATTTCGCATTACCCAACAGAGTAAGACGCTTTCAGGAAAGCAATATTGCTATCCGGATGTGTTCAGTTCACCGCGTATCTCGGCTGGCTGTCATAAATTGTAGATTATGGCCTTCTCATACAACAAATGTAGACATGTTTGACTTTCAACCCTTGGGATATTTATGGGGGACAACACGTTACAATAAATGGCATCTTGAGAACACGTGGTTTGAGTCTTTTCATTTGCTTATAACAGAGTCTCTAACATTTTTAGGTGCAATCGCAAAATTGCATAAAGCCATTATTAGCCTCGTCATGTCCGTCTATTTCTATCTGTCTGTCCACATGGAACAACTCGGCATCCACTAGACGAATTTTCATGAAATTTGATATTTCTGTTTTTCGAAAATATATTGAGAAGATAACAAATTTCATTGAAATCTGAAAAGAATAACGGGCACTTCACATGAAGACGTATAAATAAACATTTATGACATCTCCTTGAATTCTTCTTAGAATGAGAAACGCTTTGGACAAAATTGTAGAGAAAGTCACAACACATTTTATGTTCCATAACGTTCTTCCGACAGCAGTGCCGTGTATGAGATAATGTGAAAAATATGGTACAGGCAGACAGGCCACCGATGACAATATAATACGGCGCAAGCGCATTGCGTGCTGGATAACTAAAACTACAAACACTCTCAGAATAGGCAACAGGTGTTTTTTTGCCACTGTAACAATAGTTACACGAACACGATTGGATGTTACGGTGTACGTACATTTCCTCTCTTGTAAATTACATTAACTGTTACGTGAATGACTATTCGAAGAGTTAAGTTACTGTATGTATACATATTAGCTTCTAACTCGATTTCAAACTCTAGCTCTTTTCAACGTATATTATTCGTACACGTGTCCTTTAAAAACGTCTAGAGCAAAGAGATTTCATCATGACGCACTTACTTCATTATAGCAACAGTCTATGAATGCTGGTCATCTTTTGGGTTTCTGCACCGTGTATTGGTGGATCGTTTCAGCGTTTGGGATCCCACAGCGCATTTTAAACATTGCTAAGTAAGGAACTGTATCTTAGAAGGGCCTGAAGATAATTCTATAAGAACCGAAACATGTTGCCCTAAATAATTAAAGAACATAATAAAATTTGTAGTTTGATACATTATATATTCATATATGTGTTAAAAACTTCGGGATGGCAAGACGGCAGGCTCGTCCGAAAAGTCAGAAAATCTATAATATTCTATTTTGTGTAATATTCCAGATAAAGGAATACAATCTTCGTAAGACCGAATATCTCGGAAGGTTCTGTGTTTGAAATTTCCTTTACATTCTATGCCCCATTCTGTGAAGCATATTCAATTCGGTACATAAATATCCATATATATATATATTACGACGAGTTGTGGGGATACATTTAGCCTGTTACCCATAAGTGTATCGCCGATCGCTTTTTCTTGTGGCAACGTGCATGGAATGGGAAGCTGACACCAAACCTGCAGCTGTTAATCATATGCTCCAAGTAACACGTATGCCTGTAAGGTGAGGTGCTTAAACGAGACAACTTTACTTGTATATACGATCTTAAATTTTACTGAGTTGATAGGGACAGCATCTTTATACAGTCAGTAAAATATATTTACACTGTTTGCTTACGAGGTTTATCGCAACAAGTTGCTGGACTACGTCCAATTGTCGGTGTCAGGATAAGAAAGTATAAAATTCCTGACAACATCGTAAAAGATTAAGATAAATAGGTCACATGACAGGCTAATTATGAAAGAATTTTAACAATGAACCAAAGGGGTGCTGTATTACAGAAATTCGGAATAACTTAAATCACGAGAAGTGAAATTTGAGGCTAACACAGCGTCTTCTTCTGAGATGTTACCTTGTATCGACTGGTAGTATAGTCTACACAGTGTCCAACGTTTCGAATCAACTTAGTGAGCTACTTACCTTTTAACAAGACGGAACAATCCGGAAGACTCGAATATTCCAACAGCGAGATGTTGCAAAATTTGTGGCAGAAACTTTGTTACAACAGCTGACCGGTCATGGCCTCATCCCATGACTGAATTTAATTAAACGTTTTAAAATGTGTATCACCTGGATTTAAAAAAAATATTTTAGCATCTGGATTTCAAAAAATATTTTATCAAGTCTTTGCAGTTGTAACCGACAAAAAGTTACTCACATAATGAACATATAGGAAATACCAATACCAGGTAAACAAATCCCGCAAGTACATTAGTGCATCACAGATCGAATTAATGTAGGTCTAATGAACAAATAAATTTTTAAAACAGAGTTCTTTAATACTCTGTTTATACCTACTCGGAAAAAACAGGATTTTGACCGGTCTAATATATACACAGTTTCACCTTCTGCAGCAACACTCATATCGGTCAAGAATGATTGAATGACTGTGCATTTCGCTAATGCAAGTGTTCGATTTATGTCCTGGACTACATCCACATACTGGGCACTTCTCTCACATTTAGGAGTCCTACTTCTCATATACATGAATAATTCAATTTAAGGCTTTCTTGCTAATTGTTTCTGGATTACTTTAAGACTAAAACTATGAGAATTTACACAATAGGGCCGCAAATACCGTATTCATTACGATTTTAATTAACTTCTAATTAACAAGTTTAGAATATTTTCTTAGGAAAATGAAGGTAAATGACACAGAAAAAAACTTAGTTCACGGCATGTCATAAATGCATGTAATTCTCACACTGTTCATATATGCATATTAAAATGTAAATCCTTGGCGGTTATTATAGAAAGAATGTGAAAAATACGAAAAGGAACATAGCAAAAATATTCGTAATAAGGCAAAAATACAAATGGCTACGGCCACTAGTTTAGAAGTTTATGTAGGACTTCCTATGAGATTCTGGCCCTTTTAACAAATCTGTAACAAATCCATGTACATCCGGAGATGTAATTAAATTATAACAGACAAAATCTAGTTGCAGTAAATTTGTTTATTGCGATGGCGCCACCACAGCTAGTAGGAAAACGGCGTAATATCATTCAACACATCTAACTATCTGTCTGAAGGGCACTAGGTATAAACTTAGTTGTTTTCGTTAAGACGTAAGGAGGACAGCTGACCCGCTCATGTATATTGTTTCAGTCTGTTGTTCTCAAATTGTTTAAAGTTTTTTTTTTATTTATCCCTTCCCTCTTTTACTTTGTTTCCCCATGTCCTTCTCCTTTCTGCGTTAACGCCAAAGGACTGGACGGTATCAAATATTTGCTACATTCCTTTTGATTTGTTCCTTCTTTTCTACCTTTCATTTTTTACTTGATTATTGATCTTTTCCTTCTTTCGTTTTTTTCTTTCATACTTTATTTTCCTCGCTTTCTTTCTACCTTCTTTTTATCTACTTCTTCGGAGCTTCTATACAAGACATGTGGCTGCTGAATACATTGTGCAGTCCAACACGCATTTTATTGATGGAATTTCTGTATCTACATTTTACCGCTTCCAAGTAATTTACTGCAGAATATTCACATCGTTTCACACCAGCCTAGGAAGTCATTGTGTAAGTGTGCTGTAAGTTACTCCGCCGCTTTCTTATGGATGTCTTAAATTCATTGAAAATTGGTTCCTTTGAGCGAAGTTTTTCTTTTGGGAAAAAAAAGAAGGGTCGCGAACGGAAATATCTCGTGAGTACGAAGGCTGTCGAAAGTTGGTATTTGTTTTTCATGTAAAAACAGGCGGAGAAATTGCTTTGTTCACCGGTGCGTTGTCTTAGTGCAAAAGTGAAACGCGACTACACTTTTACTTTTAGGGTCCTAACTACGGATCTCCAGGAGGTGGGATGTGGGTATTTGTCCTGGATTGGGCTGGCCCAGGATAGAGACAGGTGGCGGACGCTTGTGAGTGCGGTAATGAACCTTCGGGTTCCGTGAAATGCTGGGAATTTCTTGACTAGCTGCAAACCAGTTAGCTTCTCAAG
>Ga0131853_10006239_pt1 | contig 21548 bp, 14 predicted proteins | sample TergutLab28metaG_FD_92764 | JGI IMG/M metagenome (GOLD analysis project Ga0131853, IMG submission 92764) | Labiotermes labralis P1 segment gut microbial communities from Petit-Saut dam, French Guiana - Lab288 P1 (version 2) (version 2) | ecosystem: Host-associated > Arthropoda: Insects >... | reverse complement strand
TAAGTTAATCTGTCAACGTATATTCAGGACCGTTGGTGATAGGTAGGAGGGGAGAGATTTAAATGAGAAAACGTTAGCAGCGGACAACGGACGCTAGCAATCCAGTGCGAATTCAGTCGCGTACGAGTGTGGTGTAGGTAAGAGTACAGAGAAGTGACTGTGTCAGTTTCCTAGAAATGATCTAGTTGTTTTACTGGATATAGCGTTCCATTATTTTATATCAAGAATAAACTGAGTAAATAAAACAAGTAAAAAGAAATAATTAAAACTGTATGTGTTTCGCTGAACCACACCCGTTTCCCGAAAGAGGATCACCTACCAGACTGAGCGCGTCGGGACAACAAAGTTACAAAGGGTGATCGTGTGCAATATGGGTGGGAAATAAGTATTAAAAATGTACTACTTTCATTTGAAACGTCATTTTGGTAACACTTAACATATAGTGAAACAAGGAAAATTTGTCTGTGACGTCAGGTCTGCAGTGTGATCAGCGTTTGACCTTTAGCTGTTCGTCTGGCAGACAAGAAACCTGAACCCGAGCTTCAAGTAAAGAATATTGTGAAGTGTTTAAAGATACCAATCATGAATTACGTTATACAAACACCTTTTAGTGTAGATTACCAGTACCGATCAAAAGTGAAATTCGCTTAATAATTTCTGAGCTGAAACGCGCTGACATACTGAGGGAAGGGAACATGATTTCCCTGTTAGGTCCTGTGATTTATTCAAAGCCGCAATAAGTAAAGCACACGAACAATTAGGATTAGTTACGACAATTCCTGGAAATGAGTACGTTCCATTTTACGTTTACAGGCAAGGGTCGCGGATGAGCAGTGCCCGGGCCTTCCTCCGGCCTGTCAGGAACCGGCCCAACCTCCACATAATGCTGAACGCCACTGCGACAAAAGTGCTCGTCAACCCCACAACGAAAGCTGCCGAGGGCATCGAATTCATCAGAAACGGTAGCAAGCAAATTGCTAGGGCCAAAAAAGAAGTGATCCTAGCTGCAGGCGCAATTAACTCACCTCAGCTATTGCTGCTGTCCGGGATCGGACCCAGGGAGGACCTCGCCAAACTACGAATTCCCCTGGTGCATGACCTCAGAGGTGTCGGTCAGAACCTACATAACCACGTAGCAGTGTTTATAAACTTCATACTGAATGACAATGCCATAGCGGATCTTGACTGGTTAGCTATCACGGACTACGTGGTTAACAGAACGGGCCCACTTTCTAGCACGGGACTCTCGCAGGTACGTTGTAACAACGCGTCTTCACTTTCTTTTACTTTTTCGTATTTACGTTTGTACTGTCACAAGGAGTGTCCTTACTTCCACCATCTTGCCATATTTATCTTCAAAGATTCACGATTTGTCGATCTGCTTGACCCTAAAAACGAAGGCACTGCTTTCCTTCGAAACATCGACAACTAGCTTATATATATATATATATATATATATATATATATACACACACACACACACATGGGTCCGTGCTTCGTGAATCGAATTTAATAATTTTCCAACAAGTTGCGACTTATTCGGTTTATTACATTTCTGTAGGCAGCTCTACATGTTTCGGGTGTTGACACCCATCATCAGGAGCTCGTACAGCTGTAAATACAGCTTCTGGTATGGATTAACCGGATCTACTACCACCCCTCTCGTTGTTGAGTTCGAACTCAACAACGAGAGCGGATGGTAGTAGATCCGGTTAATCAATACCAGAAGCTGTATTTACATGTTGAGCTGCCTACAGAAATGTAATAAACTGAATAGTCGCATCTTGTTGGAAAACTATTAAAATTCACCGGTGGACACGGCGCAATATCCCACTGGACTGGCAGGCTCAGAAACACTACTGTGAGATCCACAAACTGGCATCTTCTCCTTATCTTAACCACCCCCGTTTTCAAACAACTGAATATTCCTTTATTTCTTTCGTCAGCTAATGCTTTCTTCTTTCAACATTTCTTTGCGTATTTATTTCATTATTCTCTTTCCTCTTTCCTCTACTCTTCCTCCTTCCTTTCAATAATCTTTCCTTTTATGTCGTCGTTCCCTCATACCCAAGTGTCTCCGTATCTTTTCATTAGCTGTTTTTTATTTGCTTCCTTGATTCCTTTCTTACATTTGTTGTTGGTGTCCTTCTTGCCTCATTTACTCGTACTTATTTGTTCACTTATTCATTCATTGTATTTATTTAATTTATTTATTTATTCCATCTCTCTTGTCCCGGTCTTCGTTTCTCGTTCATAACACAAGCTGTAAAAGTGATGAAGCTTCGATGCCGGCAAAAATCCATATTGTGGTGTTCTGGTTCACCACACCGTGCAGTCTAGTAGGTGGTTACCGTAACGTCTTGGGGGGGGGGGAGGTTCTGTGTTAAGTGCTGCAGCATATTGTATTATAGGAGATTTGTACCAGTATTCAAGAAAAGGGTACTGGTAAGTATATTTGAACTCAAAGCGGCGGAAGTAACAGGTTCCGTTGAGGAAGCGGCATAATGGGGAGATTCGTGATTCGTTCTCTCCAAATATTATTGGAAGAAATAAATCAAATGGGTTAATGTTGCACGGACTGGTGAGAAGGAAAATTTGTATAAATCTTTGATAGAAAATTTTGGAACAAAAAATAACACTTGGAAGACCTAGGCATAGATGGGATGATAATAATATAATAAATATTTGAGAAATGGGACGTGTTTGGAGTGGGTTCGTCCGGCTCAGGACAAGAACCAGTGAACACAGCAATAAACCCATATAAACTATGCTGCCTGTAAAATTTAAGGCTCCCGCTGCGAAGTAGATGTGAACTGCGCTCTTCTGAGCTATTACGCGGCGTGTAGTGGACATACCTTACTGACATTTCGGGACAAATTATCGGTCCCATTTTCGTATTCCTGGCTTTTAAATTTGGGACCAATCGGTTATTCCGAAACACCGATAAGGAATTACCACTACGCACAGCGTAACAGCCCAAAAGAGCCCAGTTCTACGCTGCGTGTAGTTAGGTGGTAACTATCTACCCAGAATTCACGGTCCCATTACCCGTGTTTCAAAATGAGCTGCCCACGCTAATGAAACTGCATCCTTCAACATTGTGATTTATCACTTTGCCCTTGTTTCGGTTGTGTTCAGATCTCACAATAACCCTTCTGGGAATTCGTTATTCGAACAAAAGCAAACTGACCGTTTTATTGGAGCTAGGCACTTCCCGGCCCTCACTTCTCCAACAGAAAAATAAGAATGTGTGTCGCCATTTCATCCATCCATCCATCCATCAATCAACTAAATCCTTTCGCAGACGCTCTTGCGATCAAAGCCTTTCGTTGCTCATACACCTAATTGCCTTTCTAGCTCTGACAAATGTCAGGCTATTTTTGTGCCTATCCTAGGTATTATGAAGTAAGTCCATTCACATCGGAGAATACTTTGCAGTCATTCTTCTAGTTTCCAGGTCTTATCAACAGACCCTAATTCCACCTTTTCCAGGTTTTTTTAAGTTCTTAACAAGGAGTTCATGGCTTCCACTACAGTGCAAAAATAATTTTTTCTAATATTACCACTTGTTCGTTTTACATTAATAACACTTTAAGTACGGCGTAGTACTTCCTATACCACTGATGTAAATATATATTTGGCAGACTGTGAGGGCGTTACATGCAAGACGTTGTTGCTAGAACTCCCAACATTCGTGACTTGCTTATTGTCCTATTAAAGCTGTCTCGTTGACTTGCCGAACACGTCCTTTCATTACGCGTACCCCTTATTAAAAATCTCGTAAAATCATAGACACATGAATCGATTTCTTCGATTACATTATGAAAATGCATCAACTGTCAAGTTTACGTGGCGTGATATGAGAAATGGACGAATGATACAAAAGACAGATGTAGAAGTGCCTGCGGCCAATTTAATAATCACCTTTAATAACAGGCCTGTGAGACTGAGTCCAGCAATAAGAAGTGTTACTTATGGTACTTTACTCTCGGGTGGTAAACCAGCTGGGTACCTCCCCAAAGCGCACACTTTGTGTTATAAATGAGCGAATGTTTCATAAGCCAAATGTTGTATGCAGTAAAAGCCAAGTAATAGTTTATCCTTTTAGCCTAACACCAAATTCACGTGTTTGTGCCCGTGATAATCCTAAATCCATATGTAGAGCTATACATGAAGTTTGGTACAGATATCACACCGCCAGCGTCCGCCCCTCAGACAACTGCGATGAGGACCTAACCTAACCTAACCTAATCTCTATCATCATTTATAGGTCTTCGCAACTTCACCGCGCGAAATAAAGTACGGATAGGATTTCTCCGCAGAATATTAAGATAAGCCTGTCGCTGTCCACGACAAGGGCTTCGAGGATACTAATGGTCTAGTCTTCTTTAAAATCTTGCCACACGACTACACTGAACAGAAAAAGCTCTTAGTGTAATTTGACGTTCATAGGGCCATGCTTCGTAATATATTTCTATAGTAAAGCCAACCAGATGCACCAATGTATCAAATTTATTTCATTTTGGAATGACACTCTACGTGTTTCGGACGGTCTTTCCGTCCGTCATCAGGAGTTCAAGACTGTACATACAGCAACAGGCATATGTCAAAGAGATACTGCTGACTGCTAGCTAGCTTCTTCTTTTTCTTCTTCTTCTTCTTCTTCTTTTTCCATTGGCGCCACAGCCCACTGTGGGTTTTGGCCTGTCGAACAATGTCCTCCCATTTTTTCCTATCTGCCACCAACTCTCCCTATCTTCTCACTCCCAGCACTTGAAGATCTCTTTGTACTTCCTCTTTCCATCTTTTCCTGGTTCTTCCCCTTCTTCTCGTCCCTTCCAGTTCTTGAGTGAAGATCTTTCTGGGCATCCTATCCATCTCCATTCTCTCTAGTTGACCTAACCAGCTTATCCTTTGCCCTTTTATCCACTTTACTATATTTTCTCCTTTGCTCATCTCTTCTAGTTCTCGATTCTTCCGACTTTTCCATTCCCCGTTTTCATATTTAGGACCCTATATTCTTCTAAATATTTTCCTTTCAAAAATTAGCAGAGCTTGTTCTTCTTTCTTCGTCAACATCCATGCTTCCACTCCATACGACACTACCGGTCTTATTAGTGTCTTATATAATATAATTTTTAGCTAGCTAGCAGTCAGCAGTATCTCTTTGACATAAGCTTATTGCCGTATGTACAGTCTTGAACTCCTGGTGATGGACGGAAAGACCGTCCGAAATATGTAGAGTGTTATTCCAACATAAATAAATTTGAGACATTGATGAATATAGTTGGTTTTACTACATTAATCTCTTAGTGCAGTTTGTAAACATTTCTGTGAAGTGTTTAGTACTATTTTATTCCAGCTAATATGGCACTTCATTGTATAGGAATTGCCATTAATATGAAAAGTCCGAACTGCCTCAGAGCAGACTTCACTGTCAGAACTCTAGGATGACTTCAACGAACATTATGTGTTTCACAAATATAGGTAGTTTGCGAGGTTTGAAGTTTTCACAACGATGTAGCTAAAGGTTCCCTTTTTTCTGGGATATGGCCCTGCATCACTGGGTAAATGGATCCCGGCTATCTTCTTTTGGGCATATGGACCTTTGAAGATAAGAACACCACGTCGACCCAAAACGTCTGGATTCAAATACCCAGTGAAGCAGTGTAGTAACGGGAAATATACTGATCAGCAAGAAAGATGACCCTGCGTCATAAAGTCTGTCGGTTAGTAATTCTGTAATGTAAGTTGGTTTACTTTAGATCATTAGTTCTATTACACATAATTGATAGTACATACAATATTATGTAAACAAGAAAGTCACTGTGATATACGATATATGTGTAGCGTGGCCAGCAGTAAAATGTTGTGGATGTAGAATGTCGAAACGTGAACTGGGCTAAAACATGTAACAACAGGATCAAGCATATCATAAATGACATACGCCTTTGGGCACATTAAAGTAATGAATGCGTTCACCATTTTACTGTTATCTAAATAGTGAAACTCAGTAGCACTGTCTTTACTAATATGAAAACATATCCCTGCCTCACTGAAGGCCTTAAGTAGCGGTTTCTGAAATAACTACCACGCTCCTCCATATTTCTTACAGGTAACCGCTAAGCTGAATTCCAAATACGCAGATCCTGCTGGAGACCATCCCGACGTCCAGCTATTCTTCGGAGGTTATCTTGCAAACTGCGCCAGAACTGGAGTTGTTGGAGAACCGGAGGATCCTGAAGATCCTCTAAAGAAGCGTCATATAAGCATCTCATCAGTAGTTCTTCATCCAAAGAGTCGTGGATACGTCACTCTGAAGAGCTCCAACCCTCTTGATCCTCCCCTAATGTACGCTAACTACCTGTCAGATCCCGCCGATATGGCCACTCTTCTTGACGCTATAAATTTCACACTGAGGCTCGGAAATACACGAATCCTGAAGGAACGTTTCGGTTTTGAACTTAACAAGACTCCTATTCCATCGTGCATACAGAAGCACCGTTTTGGCACTGAGGGTTATTGGGAGTGCTACGCCAGAACAGCTACAGGACCAGAGAATCACCAAGCTGGGTCTTGTCGTATGGGACCTTCAAGTGACCCAGTGGCTGTGGTTGACCCTGAGCTAAAAGTACATGGTCTGAAAAACCTCAGAGTAATGGATGCGTCCATCATGCCAATGGTTGTATCGGGGAACACAAATGCTCCGGTCATAATGATAGCTGAGAAGGGATCAGATCTGATCAAGAAACGTTGGCTATCCAATAATGTTAATAGCAGGTTTGGTTTTGGAAACGGAAACAAGGAAGTTAATAATATCCCTTCTGGACCCATTAACAATAATCCCACTTATTCTTACAGATATAAAAACGGTGTTTATCCAAACTGGGCAAATCATGGACATGGGAGTTATGAAGGAAATCAAGGACCTGTAAGTCCAGGATATCGAGGAAGTCCAGTATATACCAACAGAAGTGGACACCACTCAAACCAAGGTTTTATGGCTCCAGGGCCCTATGATCCGAACTACAGACACACGGACTACCAACCGCATGGTGCCTACTACAACGAAGGACACAGTAGAGCTGCCTACAATTCTGAAAGCGTCAATGGTAACGGGAGGTATCAAAATAGTGGAACAAGTGGATATAACATCATGCCTTACAGCGAACTTTACAAACACTATGGACAGTACAACATTTCTTATCCATGCGAAAACCAGTCAGAGGGATCTTATCATAAGAATAATTGCAACAATCACAGCAACGGAGGAAATGTATTTGATTTCATATATAATTCAACGCCTTCAAATCTGAAAAAACAACGGCGAAGCTTGAACGGGCACCAGCAGAATTACTAGATTCATAATAAACAGACTCCCCAACATTTCCAGTGAGTGACAGACGCTATTAGGACACAAAAGCGAAGTAAAATTAAACAAGAGACTGTAATAAAGTACTTCCATTTTATAAATTAAATTCTACATAATTGTACAGAAGTTATACACCGTGTGTTCTAAATCATAGTAGACTTGTAACGAATCGACCGCAGTAGCCATAGGTACGAAGTATTTTCATTCAAAATATATTGCTTCTCTTGCCCACCATTTTCCAAAATATGTCTCTATTCATACCCAAAATAATTTTATCGTTTTAAAACTATTTCCGAATTTATCAAGCGGAACAGGACTATTATCTAAACAACACTATTTGTTCATGGATTGACTTTCCTAAAATTTCAACGAACATAGTGACATTGAGACAACCCCACGTTTCTGCTTTCTAATTTGGTAAAATCCCAAAGACACAGTCAGTTAAATTTACAACGCTGGTGCAGAGTGCCTATATCTAGTCAAAAAAAAAGCACCTTTGTTAAAAAAAAAAGCATAAGGTAGAAAGAAGTCTTGTGAGACGAGACACCGAGTCCAATGCTAATAGTAACCGACGTTCCGTCCAAGTAGTCCACGAAGACATACACAAATTTTAAAGATAATCAATAATGAGTAGAGAAGAGGAGCGTGAAATTCTGTGTGAAGTAGAAAACAAAGATATAAATTTTACATGAAACATTCTTTTACACTAATAATCACACACGCGGCGATGGTGCAAGTCTTTGACAGAGCAGCTGGAAACTGTTGAGTTGTCAAGTTGTACACTAGCATAAATTACGGACAAAAATACATTATATCTACACTTAAGTAACAGTTTCTTTGTTAAGTGTGTGTTACTTACAGTATCTCCTAATCTTAACTTAAAACCTAAGAAGCTAAAACGAAAGTAGAACCTACGTATGCTACATATATTGTAATTAGTACCGTCAATACACAACATCCATAAAAACCAGATGCTTAATTACAACTGGGTTATTCTTGGCGACATGTTTCGGCCGTTAAACGGCCATCCCAAGGCCAACTTAGAACAATGTTGTTAAGTTACAGTCAAAATTGTTATCCAATGGGATCCCATTGTTTACATTAAAACTTGATACATTAACGGCCGAAACATGTCGCCAAAAATAACCCAGTTGTAATCAAGCATCTGGTTTTTATTGATGTTGAGTATTGATGGTACTAATTACAATATAATATATATTGATGATACACAACGGGATGGCCCCCTTCAAAAAAAAAACTACGTATACTAGGTTTTAACCACGACAGTTTTTCGCGTCGAGAAACGGGCGTCGTGACACTCACTACATAAAACTGCCATTCTTTACAACAGCAATATTCGGCAGTGCGTTCCTCACACTGGAGAGCATTGTGCATGCTCTCTCCATTCTTCGTGTCTCGTGTAATAAATGAATAAAAAACAGTAATGGGAGTTGTCTGGAGACTGTCCCTGCAAAATTCCATTTCTATGTCCCAAATATTCCATTTCAAAATCACAAATGTCGGTAACAAGAAAATAATTACCTTAATTTGTCTACACAAAAAAAAATAATAAATTGTGTTTAAATACAATCGGAGATACACAACCGAGTGACGGAGTGAGTACGCATGTAGCATGCAATGTTTGCAGCTGATTGGTTTAGCTACCACTAAGTGAGAGCCCTCACTGTCGTTCAAGTACCAATGGCTCGAAACCCACACTGCATCCTAAGTAATAGGAATGTGTGTTGTCAGCTTCAAACATTTGCCGCCTTTACTCTCCTTAAACAGACGCCTTAAATTCTGTGTGACACGGGGGTGACCACACAGTCTTTCTGTCCTGTCCTGAATTGAGTCAGTATTTACATGTATAAGTACCAGAAGTACGTAATGTATCCTTCTGTACAAACCTGTCACAGTGTCTATCATCTGAAGTCGTCACCTTTTGTTTCTGCTTCCCATTCATTTTTCCTTTCTCGCGCATTACTTTTTCATCAAAACTTCAGAGACATTGCATTTCTCTTTTCTAGGACGAGATGGGGAAACTCCACCTGGCTCATACTTTCCTTCTAGAAGTTCCAGTGCTGATGGCTTGAAGCAAAAGGGAAGGGTCTGCCCCTGTGCCTATTTATGAGGGGTGAGGTATGAGGATTGGGCTTGGCACAAGCGGAATGGTAAATGACTCAAAGTAAAGCCAAAAGAAGATTGGAGGGGGATGCTCAGTGTTAGGTGCTGTTTTGCATGGAAATGGGTGTTGCTGGTTTGGAGAAAAGATAAGTAGCCTCTGCGGACACCACCCTCCTCAGCAACAAGCAACGAGGAGTTGGTTCACATGACGTGTCTATTTCCGAAGGTAACGGAAGCGAAACAGCTCAGAGAATGTATATACTACAAAAAAATGGGAACTCCTAGATGGGCAAGAAATGTTCATTTTGTGGGGAGATAATAAGGGCGAACTCTGTCCTACAAACCTATTTTAGGTAGAGATATGAAACCCTTATGCAGCATATGAATGCCCTTTCGCAAAGCGGCCTAGTTAAATTCCATTTAACCCACCGTAAGATTATTACTGCATTTTAGACGCCTTCGTAAAATTCTGTCTGTTTTTCTGTCTGTCTATTCGCATGGAACAAATCGTCTCCAAATGTAGATTTTCACAAATTTTCAAATTTTGGGAATTTTCGAAAATCTGCCGACAAAAAAAATCAAGTTTTATTAAAATCTGACAAGAATAGCGTGTACTTTGCATGAAGACCGGTGTGTATTTATGATAATATCGTGCTGAATTCTTTTCAGGATGAGAAATATAACACACCGAATTAGAAGAGAAAATCAAAACACTTCATGTGAAGATTTTTTGTCGAATATAGTGCCTCTATTAAATAATTGGGAAAAATACTGTAGAAAAGGACAGGCCACCGATGACAATATAATATGATGACAATATAATATGGCGCATGCGCTTATGCCGGATAATTACGCTTAGAACATAGACACACACTCAAAAAATTTAGTACTTATTCGGCAACAATTGTTAAGCGACCGTGCCTTAATGTAACCTTATTAGGATATTTCCCATCTTGTTTTGATAGAAATTTCAAACATATTATCATACATATATATACTCACACATACACACACACACAAACGCACACACACATACACACACGCACGCACACACATACACGCGCGCACACACATACACACACAAACATACACACACACGCGCGCACACGCACACACATATATACACACACACACACATATATACACACACACACACACACACATACAACACTCAAACCGAAGACGGATATTCCAGAAACCAGAACACTTCTTTCACTTCAGTTTACGTATTTGATTTGTGTCTACTGCCAATAATTTATGAACAAATAAACAGATTTTCAAGACATTCGCTAAAAACGGCATTTCGTTAGACGTCGCTCTGCAGTTGTCATCTAAACGTAATAACGTGACAACGGAAACTCATAACAGCCCCAATGTGAGAGCCATAGAAATTTCTGAGACGGAATAAAATATATCCCTCAAAATACGATATGCAGTTAACATTTCTCTGAAGCTACACATTTCGTACTGATAATCAGCATTTTTAGAGTGATGCTTATATGGAAACACAGCGCACAAAAGCGCGATAAAAATGAATAGCTAACAACAACTCCTATTCAAGCATTTAGCAGTAATTTTAGGAGCATTCACAAAATTCCGAAAAGCGACTTTCAGCTTCCTAATGTGTGTCTCTTCACATGAAACAACTCGGCTCCCACTGCACGGATTTTCACGAAATCTGATATAAGAGAGTTTTTCGAAATTCTGTCGAAAGAATTTCAAGATTCATTAAAATCTGACAGGAATAACGGGTACTTTATACGAATACGTAAGTACATTTACGATGATATCCCGCTGGATTCCTCTTAGAATTTGAAACATTTCCGACAAAGCTGTATAGAAAATCAAAACACACATTTCATGTGTAATAAAGTTTTTTTTTTCGAAAATCGTGCCGTTTATGAAATAATGTGGGAAAATATTGTACAGCGGACAGGCCACAGGCGACAATATGGTGCAAGCGCATTGCATGCTAGATAATATAGACTACAAACACTCTCGGAATATGCAACACTTACTGCCTTTCCACTGCAAGAATGGTTAAACGAACGCGTCTCAATGATACGTAATACGTATATTGCCAGTAATGTCAGGCTATGCGAACCTTCAATACGTAACGTGTCCGACAATGAACTCTATCAATGATTACTTTAATAACAGTTGGTAGAAAGTACACATTATGATGATCCTCATAAAATTTTATCGATCTTCATAAAACCGCATTCCTTTGTAGGGCCACTTTGTTCTCACATACCCACAGTCTATTCTAGTAGCGTTCGAATAAATACATAAGGGCGACCATTAGCGTCGTCAGGTGTGGTCCTCACTCCGTCTGTTCGTCCGCATGTATCAGCGCGCCTCCAAATAGAAAGATTTTCGTGAAATTTGGCACATTTATGAAAATCTGTCCAGACCCCCCAAAAATGTTTAAAACCGGGAAAAAAATAACGGGAACTTTATATGAAGACCTAAGTGCGTTTAATATTGTTGGCAGCGATATATGCAGGGCAAATATACAGAATGCATTACGATGTTTCAATGGCAACGCTTTCAGTATTCGTTACATTGTTGACAGCCACATACGTATGTCAACAATACAAAGGGAAGACATTTTTGCATTTTCATTGCAACAATCGTAACACGAAAGCGTCACTGTGTTACTTTATACCTACATTGCCTAACTTGTTCCCGCCCCCCCCCTCCCCACCTTGGGGAGAGTCAAAGTTTCACACCCACATTATACACCAGGTATTATGAAGCAGACAGAGGAGGGTCGCTGCAGTGAAGAGCAGCATACATTCATAGAATTTAAAACGCTGTTTTGTTCGTTATTCATGCCTTTTCTTCTAATTCCATTCCGGTGTAAATGTATTCAAATCCTTTCATTTAGATCAGAGCTGTGTGTGTGTGTGTGTGTGGGGGGGGGGTCAATCTAGTTAATCTAGTCAAATGCGTAATAACTGGATGCTTAGTCAAAGTCGAAAGAAACCCATAAAAAAAAACTTTGTGGAATAAATGTCCCGATACGAAACGTCGAGGATGATGGTAGCTTACAGTTCGCAGTAACATATGAAACGTTACGGCACGAAAGTTATAAAATCAACATGAAATCTGAATGACTATCTTCAATAGTCCTTGCTCCAAATTTTAAAAACAACACAAAGCGTAACAGCGTATTTCACAACATTAATATCCTGACAACAAGTCTATTTTTGTGTAAAATAATGAGAATAAAGTAATTGTACATCAAATTTGTAGAAATTTCTTACTGCAAAGTGAAAAGCTCAGGGAAGAAGGCACAGGTGCGTATTTACTACGCAAAACGTACGATCTTTTGAAAATCGGATTTGTATCCCAGTAGGGGAAATAGCCGGTTTAATTCACCACACAAGCATAAGACACTGTTGTATGTCCCCTTACCTGTACTTGTACCGACAATGTGGGATTTGTAGTGGACGAAATGGCAATGGGACGTGTTAAGTCGAGCATATCGTGTTTCCTTTGTCGGCATTATTCTACTAATGCTCTAAACTCATATTTCATCCATGTAACATGAATGGTATTTAATACTAAGAACTGACGTCATTAAATGAAACACTAAGAAGAACTTTTTGAATTACCCTGAAAATGAGACGCAACGCTTCTGCCGAACTGTGGCACCTACACAACAATCCGCACGGTGTCATATAGCAGAAGACGGGCACCTGCAACGGCACTGATCTAAGAACCGCACATACCGCACCAAGTAAAGCACTTCGGAGGTTATCTCCTCTCCAGTTCCTGCCTCCAGGAAGGAGCCACGACGGCCGTGCTCAGACGAACAGTCACCGGCCTCTCACCACGGAGGCCTGGATGCAGTCCCGGGCCAGTCCACGTGGGATTTACGGTTCAGGTACATTTTCTACTCCGAGCACTTCAGTGTCCCCTGTCATTATCATTCCACCAACGCCCTACACTCACTCACTCACTCACTTATTCACTCACTCAACTGTCACCGAGGCTATACTATTTTAGAAATTTACAGCGTCATTACACATTTTACAAGATGGGCAATGTAAGGACTGAGTAACATCATGGCCCGTTTGCGTAACGACTGTTGCCGTCGAAGCGCAAAAATGCCTCCACTTGTTCTATTGAGGTATATATGTCACTGTGAACAGCTCAATAAATATTGAAAGCTTTGCCACAGAAACGCAACAATCCGTTGTATTAATATTCCAGCTGTAAAAAACGTCTAAGGAACATATGTTTTCATGTCAAGTGCCCGACATTCCTGACAGATTTTAAAGAAACTTTGATTTTATCGACATAGTCTCACAAGAATCCAAAAATTCAAGTGTCACGAAAATCCGTCCAGTAAGAGCCGGGCTGATACATGCGGACGGACGGTCGGACATGCTAATGTTAATAGGCGTTTTTCGCGTCTACGCGAAAGCGCTCTAAAAACCGGGGGAAAGCCCTGTAACCCTTTCGGAAGAATGTTATTTTCTAACCAGAAAAATAAATAAAACAACTGACATAAATGATGACTTCCAAACCGCTTAAGATGTCCAGTTCCTAGTTGTGACTGCATGGAACTTGACTGATTTCGCACCTACATAGCAATATTAGCCATACACTTAATTAACCGCCCACCTCACAACCCACACGCCCGCTTACCTGTCACAGAGAGCCATCACAGTAACTAGCAATATTTACCCCATTTTATCCTTCAGCATTACATGGAGCACGCGTCCTTTAATTCACGCAAAACATACGGTACATGAACCACCATAAATACTGTCTTGGGTCTGAACTTCGAACACGAAGAGGATTTGATCTGGAATTAACGCGTGTTTGCTAGCACGTATCCATCCTGAGAGGAATCCATGCTTTTTTCCCCAAGCACGCTTGAGAACGTTAATAAAACGTTTACAGAAACAGTAGATCGCTTGTTGTTCAAGTTGTAATCCTTTAAAGCTCAGCGATTACTAGACGTACTAGACGTACCCTACCGCTTTAACATTCAATGAACTTACGTCTTAACCGAGGAGAGTATTAAGTGTTCATTGCGATTCTCACAATAAAAAGTAGAGATAAATGTGCTTTGAGGAAGCCATTTAGGCATAACAATTAATGGAAGCAGAGTGTCAGTGATCTTAACCCCGGCATTAGACGGGGCGAGTGGTCATCTTCAAGCTCCGACCGCCTTACATGCGGGGAGAAAAGGCTTCAGAATCCACTAAGTTCCATTAAACAAAGTTTGTTTCTACACTGCACCAAGCGGCTGGTCTTTGTAATGAACATGCAGTCCGTTCAGTACAATATAAGTGCTGTAATGTTTAAACTGGTCACTCCCCGCCGTTGTTCAAATGTTCTTTGTTGCTTCAGCGTGTTAATACATAAACTTCAATAATAAGAACTTACCCCGTCGACACAACTTTTGTTACAGCGAATATTAAGTAGCTACATGTCGCGGGTAAGTTAAACAGCCATGGATACGTAGCCGAAACAAGAAGTTGTCTTATTTGATCGGAGGCATCACGATGTGCTAGAAACGTAATACAGGGTAATCGAAAAAGATGGACGAGGTTGTCTATCTCGATTTACTCGAACAGTACGTGTTTCCACAGATTGAAACCTTCGAACAAGAAATTGTAAGTAGGGTTATTTTTATGCAAGACGGAGCTCCTCCTCATTTCAGTTGCTTTGTGACTGACGTTTTAAATGAGAGATTCCCTGATGCCTGGATTGGAAGGGGTGGACCAATACCCTGGCTACCTCGAAGCCCAGATCTCTCTCCACTTGATTTTTCCTGTGGGAGTACATTAAGAACATTGTGTATGCTGAGAAGATAAGGAATATCCAGCACCTGAAAGACAGGATCACATCAGCCATTGAAACTGTAACACGAGACATGATTCAGAAAACGTGGCATGAGATAGAATTTCGTTTGGACGTCTCCAGAGCTACAAATGTGCACATATTGAAATGTACTAAGGTGAGTCTAAAACTTTTCTGAACATTTTAAAATGCTAAACGTGTAAACCCGTCTAGTACTTTTTAAGTTATAGCGGTTTCAAATCCCGTCCATCTTTTTCGATGACCCTGTAAAATGCTAAACAGTGTACATCAGCACAATTGTTTTATTACACAAAGTAGTTACATAGGCTACATGTTTCGACTATTAATCAGTCATCTTCAGGCCTATTTTAATCGGTTTAGTCACAAGATGCTATGCACACATTGATGTAAACACGCTGGGATCCCAATGTGTTCATAGCACCTTGTGACTAAACCGATTAAAATAGGCCTGAAGATGACGTTGCCTTATATTTGCTACAATGAAAGTTGTGTGTTGACGAGTTACGTTCTTATTATTGCGTATTCTATAAGCACAACGGAGACGTCACAGCTATGAATATGAACTTCACTTACCATAAATTTTGCATTCAGTACAAAAAACATAAAATACGCAGCCAATCATCAACGTCTATTACCACAAACTCGACAACTCATCTTTCTGTGACACACCATATTAGATCTTCTCAGCTTTCCTCTTTCCTTCCGTCTTCTGCCTCAGAAAATATTTTATCCTACGACCATCTATTTCTGCTACTTCATCATCCTCTTCTACATCTGGAACCATTCGTATTATGTATCCTTTCATCACACTTACAGATTTTTCATTCGCTCGTTCGTTCGTTCATTCACGAATCTGACGTTCATGTGCCCGTTCATCGTGATATATTCTCATAATAAAACCAACTAGATGCACTATTTTCTCAAATTTATTTTTAGGATAAAACTCTACATGTTTCGGACAGTTCCTCTGTCCATCATCAGGAGTTTTTCACTGTACACACAGCAAAGCTGTATGACATATACCATTGCTGTGTGTACACTGAAACACTCCTGATGATGGAGAGAGGAACTGTCTGAAACACGTAGGGTTTTACCCCACAAATAAATTTAAGAAATTCGCGCACCTATTTGGTTTTATTATAAGAATTAACTCATTCATTTTTTCTTTCTTTGGACCTTCGTCGTGAGCCCACAAGCAGCCTGAAGCACTGTAAATAACATAACATAGCGTTATTTATTTATTTATTTATTTATTTACTTATATTTCGTATTTTCTTTTCCATCGGAAACAAATCCGTGTCGCCCCTTCATAAGCGACGTATATTTAACTCCAATTTTGCTGTTATTGAAGTAAATACAATTTTAGCACGAATTTATAGGGCACATGTGCCTCGGACAGCAACGTGCCTTTAAACACACTCACCCACTACCTTATCCTGCACCCTAATATTCTTCGTCGTTATCACTGCCTTTTCTTCTTCTACTTTTCCTTCCCTTCTTCTTCTTCTTCTTCTTCGTTTCCACCATCCTTGTTTCTTCTCCAGTTCTTTACTTTCCTCTTAATTTCTATTTTTCGTTCCTCCACAGCCTTACTATTCCATATCACTAAACCACACACTCCTTCTCATTCTCTTTCTCATTAGTCTCCTCTGCTTTACTAACCTCAATTACCCTCGTTGCTTGTTTTATTCCGCCCCTCGACCGCCCAATCTCTACCTTTGACCTGCATACACCAACGTATCGATCAGGAACGACTTTTCAGTGTGCAGGGGGTCCACAGTACACACAGAGTGCTGCACTAGATTCACCGCATTCGTGTAGGAAAAGAAATGTCGAGGAAGGTACAGCATAAGAAACAGGAAGTCGAAGAACAAATGAGACTTGAGATTTCCACACCAACGTATATTAAAATTCCAGTTCTTTGGAATATTAGAACATTTACATTTGTATATAAGTGCTGACGATTCGGAAGTGCTTGATCTCTCCACCTTCGGTCTAGTCCAAGAATATTCATTGTGGTGTGCGGTTTATTTTACGACCCTGTGAATATGTCGGACCATGCACAGTAGACTATAGGAGAGGATTTGAAAGGAAGCGATCTTATCCTAGTTGAAGTATAATCTCGGCATTTGTTTGTTGAGACTGGGTGAACGCAGGGAAAGTATCAATCAGGATAAGAGAAAATATTCATTATTAAGGAGCTTCATAGTGTGTCTACATTATGGCAAGTAGCTGATAAGAACCACCGCGCTACGTAAATTCGTGAGGTCGCTCCGGCACTGGCCACACAAGTTTAACACTCCTCGGTGCATGTCCACATCTTCTGCGTTATTCTGCCTTCTGTACGAACAGAGCTTGAGTTGGACCGATCTCCCCACCAAGAGTCATACCAAATGCCTACAGAATCACTTCTGCACCAGGAATAAAAGAGGTACTGAAGTAGTACAGTTGGTTTAAATAGGTTCGAGGTTGGCCGAAATGAGGCATACATGTAGGAAACAAGGAATGAGTAGAACACTTCTGTACGAAAAATTCTGTGGAAAAGCCTACCTGGAAGATACAGACAAGTACAAACATGGAAGAAGAGCAGCAATGGAAGCTTGGAGATGGAACATCAGCATATGTGTCAAGGACAGGCTTCTGTAACACGATGATGAGAAATATAGTGCAGCCTTTAGACGGACAAATTTAATAACCGATATAGAACATTACGTGACGATATTCGTGCAAGTTACAGAATACTCTTAACTGAGCGAAATACAGAAGTTCTATAGGTAGAGTGGAAGAAACATGAACTGTTGAATGGTATTTTTGGAAATCCTGTTCCAAAAAGGCTACCAGGAATATCGATAAGAGAGGAATATCACATGGATCTGAGTAAAGGAAAAACACGTTGTGAAGATGCGATGCAAGTTAGCCTAGCTCATGATCTTTCCAAGGAAGTACACAGTCGCTGTGTTAAAATTTGGGCTCTGATACAAGACAGTAACTTGATATTTTCAACCGCGAGTTATTCTAAACAACATTTTCTACAAGTTCAATAATTCCTTAGCCTGTGTTTATATTAAAAGCCTACACCGAAAAAAAGAGACAGTTTCTACTCCAGTCCACTCTAGCCCTGGACTCCAGCCAGCCATCCTATTCACTTGCTACTGCAGGCTCTTTCATGCAGCACAAAGGGGCAAGGGAGTAAAACATCTGATGTCGAGATTAATGACGAGTGCAGTTATAACTTCCTTCCGGCTGGTGTCTTTATGAGATGTCGGGAGAAAATTATACTTAAACTTCGCACAGGCAACAAGTCATATATTTTTTACTAAAACAAAATATTTATGGAACAGTACAGGTTTTAATCTTATTAGATTAAGATTAACTAAAAAAAATTAAGAAACTGCTGAAACTGTGAAATGAGTTCTGTAATATCTGCATTATAGCTTGCTACTTATTCCTTAATTATTCATCTCGTCTATTTTTTATGTATGTCGCTAGTCGCAGAAGGCGGTGAAATACATTGCTCAATAGGTGGTGTGTTAGTAGTAATTTAAATGGTTGTTTATATATATATATATATATATATATATATAGGGGACTGCGTTAAGGCGCTGTGCTACAAATCGGAAGGTCGCTGGTTCGATTCCAGCTGGTGTCATTGGAATTTTTCATTGACATAATCCCTTCGATCGCACTAAGGCCCTGGGGTCGACTCAGCTTCTAACAGAAATGAGTACCAGGAGCATTTCCTGGGGGTAAAGGCGGCCGGTGCGTAAGGCTGACAACCTTACCACCATTCTGGGCCATTGTCACGTAATCTGAGAACCTTAACTTCCTGGGACCCTCTGGGCACCTCGGGCCTGTAATGGGACTGATTTACATGTATTATATATTTTTTTCATACAAACGCTTGTATATATAATATATATATATATAAGCATTTGTATGAAAATTTGGGAGACCAAAAAGTAAACGGTAAATATCTCCACGTAGACGCCATGTACTCACAGAGGGTCAGCGGAGACACAGTTCCAGTCATTCTGAACCTCGGCACGAGAGAGAGGTGTGTTTCAGATTAAAACACTTTGGGTCTGTTTTCCCTGTAGCAATATACGGCTCCACTGTCCATTCTTATAGCAGCACTAGCCTTATACAAAATTGCTTGGTGCACCTAGCTACTTGCTGTGACGGAGGACGTACTGTGCGGGCTGGGGGGACGTTTGGGGTGGGCAGACGGTGGTCTGTGTAAATCAGGGGATTAGTTGGCTCTGAGAGAGGGTTGCTGCATCACGAGAATCCTTAATGTTGTTTGCAGTGGTCTGCGGTCGTGCAGCTTCGGCTGCCTGAATTTGGTGGCGTACACAGATACACAAGATCCGCAAAACTTTGCCAACAGCATCACAAACCTAAGCACTATCATACCCGGTAAAAAATTGCTGTCACACACGCGGATACTAAGCACGAAATACCAGCAGCTATCGGCCCTCAGCAGTGAACCTGTATGTAAAAAAAAGAAGACTGTAAATTAATAACAGTCGATAGGGTAGGATTACATGAATGTGTTTCAAAAATAAAGATGCTCCTGTCCATACCATGAAGTTATACAGTGGAAGCAGCTGTATAGCTTTTTCTTCTTCCCCTTCTTCCTCTTCCTCTTATTCCTCTTCTTCCCCTTCTTCTTCTTCTTCTTCCTCTTCTTCTTCTTCCTCCTCTTCTTCCTCTTCTTCTTCTTCCTCTTCTTCCTCTTCTTCCCCATCTTCCCATTCTTCTTCCTGTTCTTCCCCTTTTTCTTCCTTTTCTTCTTCTTCTTCTTCTTCCTCGTCTTCCTCTTCTTCCCCTTTTTGTTCTTCCTCTTCTTCCCCTTTTTGTTCTTCCTCTTCCCCTTCTTCTTCCTGTTCTTCCCCTTCCTCTTCTTCCTCTTCTTCTTCTTCTTCTTCTCTTGGTGCTACAACTCTTTATAAGTTTTGATCTGCCACTACTATGGTCCCACTACAGCCCAAATATACCCAGCCATCTCTTCGGTCTAGACGTTGAAATTAAAAGCTTGTACTGTCTTCTCTTCTTCCCAATGCATGATACAGGCAACATTATGTATTTTAAAGACAGGAAAATGTATGAGTCTGCGACGGGCTTTGGTAGTGCCTGGACTGGGAAATATACAGAAAGCATTCATAATTTTAGTCATTATCTCCCTTGAATGTCTGTGACTTGGAGGAACAAAAACGGGAGAATTAAAGCTTAAGTGATCTCTGGAACATACGTTGTAACTTCAAGAATTGGATGATACTGACTCAGGATCATGTCAAAATCAGACATTAGTGTTGAACTCTCTGGTCCTGCTAATATTGTGGAGTGCTGGTTGAAGTCGTTTCCGACTCTCAGCAGGCGAGTTGAACGTAAATAAAGACACTCGAATATTTCATAAGAGCTGATGATGGAGAAGTCACGAAACGCATTCTGGGTCGACTTCTAGGAAATTCGAAGAGACTGAAGTGCGAAAGAGATATAACGAGGAAGGAAAGTAAATACTGAGTGTAGAGTAACACCGCGTAACAATTATACTAATTACCAAATGTTACGGCGTATTTTGCTCCTCCTGCAGTACAAAAGTCAATTTTTCTCATCCACACACAGGTCTATGAAATCCTCCCTCTGCCTGAAGTAACTCGACCTGACTAGTGTATGTTTACTTATGAACCACCATTCGTACTTCACGTATCACCAGTAGACACATTCTTTAATGAAACCCGCGTCGAACTAGAACATATCGGGCTTTTGTTTTTGCTCAACTTGCCGATGCTTGGAACAGTGTTGAAACTGAAGAGTTGGGCAGAAAAATCGATAGTGTAGGGACCCTGGGCAATTAGTAGGGGAGGGGGGTAATCAAAACACAACTGTCTTGTATCCTATTTATTATGCTGACGACGACATGTTTCGGCCACTGTGGGCCATCTTCAGGTCACAAAAATGTATATATAGGAAAACTATACAGAGTATGATCATAGTACAGGTGCATATTCTGAACTTTCAACGAGATGTCTTCAGTTGGATTATACATATTGAGCTAAAAGTACCTAAGTAGAATACAAGAATGGATATATATATATATATATATATATATATATATATATATATTTTTATTCTTTATTTACATATATTTTTTTTTTATATATATATATAAACAATAAAAAAAAGAGATCTCAACCACTCTATATAT
>Ga0131853_10006238_pt1 | contig 21550 bp, 20 predicted proteins | sample TergutLab28metaG_FD_92764 | JGI IMG/M metagenome (GOLD analysis project Ga0131853, IMG submission 92764) | Labiotermes labralis P1 segment gut microbial communities from Petit-Saut dam, French Guiana - Lab288 P1 (version 2) (version 2) | ecosystem: Host-associated > Arthropoda: Insects >... | reverse complement strand
GGTCGCGGGCCAGGGTGTCGAGGATCCAGGCCGGTTCGTGGCGGCTCACCAGGTCGCCCGGGGAGTGCCTCGACGCCGTGCGCCGCGCCGAGCGGGGCGCCGGTCACGCGGGTGACCGCGGCGCCGCTCGGTGCGGCGGCCGCGAAGCCCGGCCCGGCTTCGACGCCGCCGCAGCCGGGCCCTTGAGCCGTGGGGCCGCGTCCCGAGGCGCCCGTCAGCCCTCCCGGCGGGCGGGGGCACGGAGGTCCACGGCGGTGGCGGCGAAGGCGAGGGGGCCGGGGAGCAGGGGCAGCAGGACGGGCATGGCCCAGCCGAGCAGTGCGGCCAGGACCACGGCGCCCGACAGGAGGGCGGTGCCGCGCGGGTCGGCCAGGGACCGGGTCAGGGCCTCGCGGCCGGAGAGCCGGTGCGGGACGTCCAGGGCGACGGCGCGCAGGCCGACGGCGGCGGCGCCGAGTGCGAGCAGCAGCAGGACCGGCGCCATGACGGACGCCCCGGGCAGCCCGGAGCGCAGCAGCGCGACGTCGAGCAGGAACAGCGCGCCGAAGGCGGGCGGCGCCAGGCCCTTGGCGAGCGCGGGCAGGGTCAGGCGGGCCCGCAGTTCGGCCACCAGGTCGCCCACCTTGACCTGCACGCCGGTGCCCGCGGTCCGGCGGAGCACCGCGCAGGCGGCGGACAGCGCGGCCGGGGCGGTGACCACCGGCAGGCAGGCCACCGCCGTGACCACGCCCACCAGCAGCATGTCGGCGAACAGGGTGAAGCCGGAGCCGAACACCTCGCCCGGCTCGCGCCGGGCCCGGCGGGTGTCCGCGGGTACGTGACTCAACGCTCCTCCTCAGCTCTTCAGTCCGGACGTGGCCATGCCCTGCACCAGGTAGCGCTGGAAGACCAGGAAGAACAGCACGATGGGCAGGACGGAGATCACCGACATGGCGAACATGGGTCCGTAGGCGGAGGTGCTGGACTGGTCGACGAAGTTGCGCAGCGCCAGCGTGATCGTGGCCTTGTCCGGCGAGAACAGGTAGATCATCTGCGCGAAGAAGTCGTTCCAGGACCAGATGAACGAGAAGATCGCGGTGGTGATCAGCGCGGGGCGGCTCAGCGGCAGGATGATGTGGAAGAAGGAGCGGAACGGGCCGCAGCCGTCGATCCTGGCCGCCTCCTCCAGGTCCCTGGGCAGGTTCCGCATGAACTGCACGATGAGGAAGACGAAGAACGCCTCCACCGCGAGGAACTTGGGCAGGACGAGCGGCCAGTAGGTGTTCGTCATGCCGAGCTTGTTGAAGATGATGTACTGCGGGATCAGCACCACGTGCTGCGGCAGCATCAGCGTGGCCACGGTGAACGCGAACATCGGGCCGCGCATCCGGAACCGCAGCCGCGCGAAGGCGTAGGCGGCCAGCGAGCAGGACGCGACGTTCCCGACCACCGCGCCGAGGCTGATCAGCAGGCTGTTGCCGAGCAGCCGGGGCACCGAGACGCCGGAGACGCCGTCCAGCGCGGTGCCGTAGTTGCTCCACTCGAAGTGGCGGGGCCACAGGTCGACGCTGGTCACCACCTCGTCGGCCGGCTTCACCGAGGTCACCAGCAGCCAGAGCAGCGGGTACAGCAGGGCGATCAGCGCGAGCAGCGCGACCGCGTGGGGCAGCCGGCGTCGCAGGGTCAGGTTCATCATTCCGCCTCGTCCGCGTAGAACACCCAGGACCGGGAGACCTTGAACATCACCGCGGTGACGGCCGCGATGGCGAGCAGCATCAGCCAGGCCATGGCCGACGCGTAGCCCATGTGCGAGGCGGTGAACCCGCGCTCGTAGAGGTAGAGCGTGTAGAAGAGGGTCGAGTCCGCCGGTCCGCCGTTGCCGCCGCTGACCACGAACGCGGGGGTGAAGACCTGGAAGGACTGGATCATCTCCAGCACCAGGTTGAAGAAGACCACCGGCGAGAGCATCGGCACCGTGACGGACACGAACTGCCGCCAGGGGCCTGCCCCGTCGAGGGCCGCCGCCTCGTACAGCTCCGGGGAGATCTGCTGGAGGCCGGCGAGGAAGATGACCATGGGGGCGCCGAACTGCCAGACGGTCAGCAGCACCACCACATACGTGGCCAGGTGCGGGTTGCCGACCCAGCTGCCGATGTGGATGCCGAAGGTGCCGAGAACGCGGTCGACCGTGCCGCCGTCGTTGAACAGCGCGCGGAACACCAGGGCGATCGACATGCTCGCGCCGAGCAGGGACGGGGCGTAGAACGCCGACCGGTAGAAGCCCCGGCCCCGGCTGCTGAGCCGCTTGAGCAGCAGCGCGGCGCCGAGCGCCAGCGCCAGCTTCAACGGGACGGCGATCACCACGTACTTCAGGGTGGTCAGGACCGACCGCCAGAACCGCGGGTCGTCCGTCAGCATCTCCGTGTAGTTGCGCAGGCCCACCCAGTGCGGGGCGCTGAACATGTCGTAACTGGTGAAGGAGAGGTAGAGGGAGACCGCCATCGGCACCAGCGTCACCGCGACCGCGCCGACCATCCACGGGGTGAGGAACACGTAGGCGGGCCAGCGGGCCTCCCGGCCGCGGCGGGTGCGCCGGCCGCGTCCCGCCCGGTCCGCCACCCGCCCGGCCGGCCCGGTCACGTCGATCTGCGAGACGCTCATGACTCCAGCTCCTGCTTCGCCTGGACGACCAGTTCGTGGGCTGCCTTCGCGGGCGACGCCAGCCCGAACTCCACGCGCTGGTACTCGCGGACGAAGGCGCTCTCGATGGCGACGTCCCCCTTGGGGGGCGCGGACGGCGGCGGCTGCACGCCGTACTTCTGCATCACCTCGTCGAACTGCCACACCTTCAGGTCCGGCCCGCTGAGCTTGCCGTCCACCTCGGCGGCGATCTTCCGGTTGGGCGGCTGGGAGCGGGTGACGCCCAGGATGTCGCCGGCCTGCGGGTCGTTGAGGAGGAAGTCCATCAACTCGGCCGCGGCCCGGGGGTGGTGGGAGTGGGCGCCGATTCCGATGAGCATCGTCGGCTTGAAGTAGGAGCCGGCCCTGCCGTCGACGGTGGGGACCGGGGCGAAGCGCATGGTGTGCCCGGTCGGGCTGGTGAAGCCGGTGAAGGTGGCGTCCCAGGAGTAGTCGAGGGCGTCCAGGCCGCGGCTGAAGGCGCTGACGCCGGTCGCGTCGGCCTGCGCGCTGTCCTTGGCCGAGACCAGCGCCCCCGACTTCTGGAGCATGTGGCAGAAGGTCCAGAACTCCGCGAGGTCCTGCTCGGTGTAGCCGAGCTCGGTGGGGCCGGCGTAGAGCTGCTTGCCGTGGCTGCGGAGCCAGTCCTCGAAGACGTCCTCGTTGCTGCCGCCGTCGTTGGCGCCCGCCACGGTCCGCCCGTCGGGGGACGTGAGCTTCATGGCGGCGATCCTCGCGTCGACGTCGGCCCAGTCCTGCCAGGTCCAGGAGGGTTGGGGCGCCGGGATGCCGGCCTTCTCGAAGACCGTGGCGTCGTAGACGTAGCCGGTGATGCCGCGGCCCATCGGCAGTGCGTACTGCTTGCCGTCCAGGTGGCCGGTGCCCACCAGCGACGGGTCCATCTCGCCGGTGTGCAGGGTGCCGTCGTCGACGTACCGGTCCAGCGGGAGCAGCGCGCCGCCGGTGGCGAACTGGGAGATCTGGCGGTAGTCCAGCTGCGCCAGGTCCGGTATGCCGCCGCCGGCGGCCTGGGTGGCCAGCCGCTGCTTGTAGGAGCCGAAGTCGGCGTTGGACATCTGGACGCTGATGTCCGGGTGCTCCTTCTCGAAGAGGTGCACCGCCTTCTCGGTGCGGGCCTGGCGGTTGTCGTTGCCCCACCAGGTGAAGGTGAGGGTGATGTGGTGGCCCGCGGCGCCGGTGGAGCCGCAGGAGGTGAGCGCGGCCAGCAGGACGGTGCCGCAACCGGCGGCGACCGCCGTGGTGAACGCTCGGCGGCGGGGTAACCGGCGCCGGCCGCTTCGGGGTTCGGGCATGGTGGCCTTTCCCTGGTGGATGGGTGGAGCGTTGGCGCGCGGCGGTGGGCGGGCGCCGCCGGACGGGGCCGGGCCGTCTCCGGCCGATCCCGCCTGTCCCGCGGGGTCGGGCACGGCCCGTGCCCGGGCCGTGCCCGACCCCGCTCACGCTTCGTGGTAGACGTCGAGACGGCCGCACATGCCGAACCGTCCGGTCGCGGTGGGGCCGCCGGCCCGGGTGCGGGCCGCGGCCAGGTGGCGTGGGTTGCCGTCGCCGAGGGCGGCCAGCTGGGCGCGGGTGGCGGTGGCGGCCGCGTGGGCGCCCTCCTGCCAGCGGCGCTCCCAGTCGGCGAGCCGGGGCCGCACCAGCTCGGCCGCGGCGCGGTGGAAGGCGGCGAGCGGCTCCTGGTCGCCGGACGCGGCCGCGTCCCGCAGCTCGAGGAAGCGGCGGGTGGCGAGGTCGCGGCGGGAACGGGCCGCGGTGGCCTGCTCCTTCTCGCTCCCCCGCGTCGGGAGACCGACCGCCGCCGCGTAGGTGCCGGGGTCGGTGAGCAGGTCCGGGGGCAGGGTGAGGACCGCGTCGCCCGCTTCGGGGAGCCCGCTGTTCTGCATGACGACGGTGATCCGCAGCCCGCCGTCGTTGACCAGCCGGTGGATGGTGCCGGGGGTGAACCAGGCCACCGTGCCGGCGCGCAGCGGGGTCTCCTGGAAGCCGGAGGTGGTGAGGGTCTGCACGCTGCCCTCGCCGTCCGTCACCACGTAGCCCTCGCTGCACGTCAGGTGGAGGTGCGGGGTGCCGCCGCCGGGCCGTCCGTCGACGGTCGGCCAGTCGTAGACGTCCAGCCGGGAGACCGCGACCGCGCCGGGGAAGCCGTCGTAGGACGCCGTCACCATGGGTGCCGCTCCAGGTGGGCGGTGACCGCCGCGCGGTCCCAGGCGCCGTCGGCGACGTGGACGCGGTAGGAGCGGGCCAGTGCCTCGCCGGGCTCCAGGACCAGCTCCTCGTGGAAGGCGAAGGACGGGGCGACGGCGGCGAACGGTTCGGTGCGGACGAACCAGTGGGCGGGGTGGGTGCCCTTCTCGCCCGCGTGGTCGTTGCCGGGCGCGTGCTCGAAGACGAGGGTGGCGTGCCCGTCGCGGCCGTCGTGCTCGCCGGAGTAGGCGAGCCACGGGGCCTGCTCGCCCATCAGGTCCCGCTCGGCGTGGTCGGCGCCGGCGGTGAAGGCGTGGCCGCCGCGGAACGCCCGGGGCCCGCGCCAGAACAGCCCGGTGTACCCGGCGTCGGGGCGCCCGGCGGTGGTGGGGCTGCCGAACCGCAGCGGCTCGGTGCGCCGGTTGGTGACGGCGGAGCTCCAGGTCAGGGTCCAGCTGCCGGCCTCGGCGTCGGCCCGGACCTCGATCCTGCGGTCCTCCTCGGCCCAGAGCGAGCCGTCGTGCGGGTGCCAGGTCAGGCGCTCGGCGATCACCACGCCGTCCGGGCCGGCCGACACCTGGTCGAAGCCGGCGTGCGCCATCGAGCCGATCCGCTCGGGCAGCGGCACGTAGCCCTCGCCGTGGACGTAGGTGTTGCCGCCCCACAGGTTCTGGCCCGACAGGTGGGACGCGGTGAGCTGGAGCCCCTTGTGCCAGCGGTGGTCGTTGGGGCGGTAGTCGGTGACGAGGCCGCCGCCGAGGGTGCGCATCGGGTGGAGGTAGGGCTTGGGCGCCTCCCAGGCGGCCTCCGGGCGGTAGGTGTAGGCGAACAGCTCGGTTCCGGTGGCGGGGTGGGTCACGGTGATCCGGTCGTCGTGGACGTGGGTCAGCGCGAGCGTCATGCGGCCTGCTCCTCCTCGGGGGCGACGGCCGGCAGCCGGTCGGGGCTGCCGCCGTGCATGGCGGCGTAGAACGGGTCGCCGGGGCCGATCTCGCCGGCCCGGACGGTGGTGTCGGTGAAGGCGGACTTGTAGAGCGCGGCGGTGAACTCCACGATCCGCCGGCCGCCCTCGCCGCTGGTCGGGTGGGCGGTGCCGGCCCGGATGTCGGCCACCAGGGCGCGGAGCTGGGCCAGATGGGAGCTGGGCTCGTCGGGGCCGAAGTCGTTCCAGGCCAGGGCCGTCTCCCGCGGGACGCCGGGGGCGGGGGTGATCCGCCAGTCGGCGTTGCGGTAGCCGTAGAGGTGGGTGAGTTCGATGGTGGCCAGCTCGCAGTCGATCCTGATCCGGCTGACCTCGTCGGGGCTGAGCACGCTGTTGACGACGGTGGCGACCGCGCCGCCGGCGAACCGGACCTGGGCGGTGGAGACGTCCTCGGTCTGCACGTCGTGCACCAGCCGGGCGGCCATCGCGCGGATCTCGCGCCACGGGCCCATCAGGTCCAGCAGCAGGTCGGTCTGGTGGATGCCGTGGCCCATGGCGGGGCCGCCGCCCTCGGTGTCCCAGCGGCCGCGCCACGGCACGGCGTAGTAGTCGGCGCCGCGATACCAGGTGGTCTGGCAGTGCGCGACCAGCGGCCGGCCGAAGGCGCCCTCGCGCAGCAGCCGGCGGACGTGGCGGGCGCCGGAGCCGAACCGGTGCTGGAAGACGAAGGCCGTGGCCGGGGCACCTGGCTCCGCCTCGGCGGCCGCCGTCACGGCGTCGTAGTCGGCGAGCGAGGGGCAGGGCGGTTTCTCGCACCACACGTGGGCGCCGGAGCGCACCGCGGCGACCGCCTGCGCCCGGTGGAGGGAGGGCGGGGTGCAGAGCACCACCAGGTCGGGGCGCACCTGGGCGAGCATGGCGTCCAGGTCGGTGAAGGCGCCCGCCACGGCGAACTCGTCGGCGGCGGCCCGGGCGGTTTCCTCGGCGATGTCGACGACGGCGACGGTCTCCACCGTTCCCTCCCCCGCCAGGGTGGCGAGCGCGGGCAGGTGGCTTCCTCGGGCGATGGATCCGGTGCCCACCACGGCGGTGCGCAGCGGGAGGTTCGGGCGATCCGGGGACATACGGGCCCTCTCGTGAGGCTGACGGTACGTCACGAGCGGTACGGGAGCGGGGTGTCCGCCTGCCGCTCGATCGCCTGGGGCGCGGCGGCGGTCCGCCACGCGTCCCTGGCACGAGGGCGCACGGAGCCCCCGGAAGGGTGAGCCGACGGCTCCTCCGCCCCTGCTGTTCCAACGTTGTAACCAGCGGGCGCGCGAGCGGTCAACCCTTTGTGCACGGCCGGCTCCTTACTGACGTCGGCAGGGGAACGGTCTGCGATGAACTGCCCTACAATGAGGCACCTTCGAGAAGGGGCAGGTACGTGACCGCAGTGACGCTCAAGGACGTCGCCGAGCACGCGGGCGTCTCCGTCAAGACTGTTTCCAACGTTGTACGCGGGATGGCGAAAGTGGCTCCCGCCACCCGGGAACGCGTCATGGCCGCGGTGAGCGAACTGGGGTACCGCCCCAACCCGTCGGCGGTGCGGCTGCGCACCGGGCGCAGCGGGCTGATCGCCCTGGCGGTGCCGTTCCTGGCCACGCCCTACTTCGCCGAACTCGCCCACCACGTGCGGACGGAGGCGTCCCGGATCGGGCTGACGGTGCTGATCGAGGAGACGCTGGGCGACGCCCGCGAGGAGCTGCGGCTGGCCAGCGGTCTGGGCGCGGCCCTGCTGGACGGCGTGATCCTCTCCCCGCTCCGGGTGCCCTTCGACCAACTCGCCGCCACCACGGCCGGTTTCCCGCTGGTGCTGCTGGGCGAGCGCGAGGACGGCCGCGAGCAACTCGACGCCGACCACGTCCTGATCGACAACGTGGCCGCGGCGCGCGAGGCGACCGCCCACCTCGTCTCGCTCGGCCGGACGCGGTTCGCCGCCGTCGGTGTGGACCGGCAGGGCTCGGCGACCAGCCGGCAGCGACTGGAGGGCTTCCAGCTCGCCCTGCACGAGGCGGGTGTCCCCTTCGATCCCCGACTCGCGCCGCCGGTCGCGGAGTTCGACCGGCGCAGCGGGCTGCGGGCCGGCCGCACGCTCGCCGCCCTCCCGGCCGGGAGCCGCCCTGACGCGGTGTTCTGCTTCAACGACATGCTGGCGGTCGGCGTGATCCGGGCCTTCCACGAGGCCGGTCTCGCGGTACCCGGGGACACCGCCGTCGCCAGCGTCGACGGCAGCGAGGAGGGCCGGTACGCCACTCCCTCGCTGACGACCGTGGTACCCGACAAGGCGGCGATCGCCTCGCTGGCCGTCGCCTCGCTGGCCGACCGCATCGGCGCGGCGCCCCCGCCGCGGCACACGGTGCACCTGGCCCCGTACCGGCTGGAGGTGGGCGAGTCCACGGCCGGTGGGCGGCGGCCGGTGGTCGGCTGAGCGGCGGTACCGGGCGCGCGGAGTGGGCGGATCGCCGTGCGGCGGGGGCTACTTGACGGTCATCGACGGCTGCGTTCCGGCGATGCCGCAGACCGCGAAGTACAGCAGGATCGGGTGCGTGTACGGGACGTGCCGATCCGGCAGGCGGAGGCCGCCGCGGCCGTCGGCACCGCCGGCGCGCGGCCCGTACGCCGGGACCAGGACCGCCGCGCCGGCCAGGTAGCGGGTGATCGACGGCCACTCCACGTCGATGTCGGACCCCGCGGGCACGATCCACGACCACTGGTCGCCATCGGCGAGCACGCAACCGGAGGTGGGCAGGCAGTCGAGGATCCGGAGGCCGTGCTCGGCGGACGTCTCGACCACGTCGCAGGTGGTTCCGGCCGGGAACCCGGCGGGGGTCGGCACCTCGATCCGCTGCCGGGCGGGCGGGTTCTCGTCCCCGCGCGCCGCCGACCGTGCGCGGCCGATGTTCCGGCGGAGGGCGGCGTACGCCTCGCCGCTCCGGCGCGGCGAGGGGATCTGTGGGGGCCGGATGCCGGCTAAGGGAGCCATGTCCGTCGCCTCTCGTAGGGGCCGTGTGTGGGGGGGTTGGAGGAGCGCTCGGCTGCGTCGCCGCCGGCCCGGCCGGCGGCGACGCGGCCGAACGCTCCGTGTCGGCGCTTCGGCGACGACGGGGTGAGGGACGCACGACCTGTGGAGGGATCGTGGCGGTCATCACCTTGCCGATCGGCTGCTCCCGGTCCTCCCACTATGGTGTTGCTATCCTCAACTCGCAAGCCACAAAGTGCAATTCGCAAAATGCGCCGGGGCGGGCCACCCTGCGGATCCTCGTGGCACACTGCGGCGGGACGGGACGCACGCACGGGGAGGTAGCGGATGGCGGCCACCGACAACGGATGGGGCGGCGGCCCTCCCACGGTGCTGCGGATGATCCTCGGACGGCAGCTGGAGTCCCTGCGGTCCCGCGCGGGCATCTCCTTCGAGCAGGCCGGCGAGACCATCGGCGTCAGCCACTCCACGATCCGCCGCATGGAGCAGGCCAAGGTCGCCCGCCTGCGCCTCTCCGACGTCGAGAAGCTGCTGCGGACGTACGGCGTCACGGACACCGCGGAGATCGAGGCGTTCCTCGACCTCTCCCGCGAGGCCAACAAGCACGGCTGGTGGCACACCTACCGCGACGTGATGCCCGACTGGTTCGGCGCCTATCTCAGCCTGGAGCAGGCCGCCGTGCACATCCGGGCCTACGAGGCCCAGTTCGTTCCGGGTCTGCTGCAGACCGAGCAGTACGCGACCGCGTTGCTCGGCGCGGGCGACCCGCACGCGCCGGCCGAGGACATCGAGCGCCGGGTCGCCCTGCGACTGGGCCGCCAGCGCGTCCTCACCCGGGAGCGGCCCCCGCTGCTGTGGGCGGTGATGGACGAGACGGTGCTGCGCTGGCCGGTCGGCGGGCCGAAGGTGATGCGCGCCCAGATCGACCATCTGCTGGAGATCGGCACGCTCCCGAACGTCCGGCTGCAGCTGATGCCCTTCACCAACGGGCCGCACCCGGCCACCCGGGCCGGCGCGTTCCAGCTCTTCCGGTTCGAGGCCGCGGAGCTGCCCGACGTCGTCTATCTGGGCGGCCTGGTCGGGTCGGCCTATCTCGACAAGCAGGACGAGGTCTCCGCGTACCGCGAGGCCATGGACCGGCTCGCCGCGCAGGCGGCCCAGGAGAAGAAGACCAAGGCACTGCTCGGTGCCCTACGCAAGGAGCTCTGACGTGGACCACATACGCAACGGCATGAGTGCCGCCGAACTCGGGCCCCACGGCTGGTGCAAGCCGTGGAGCGACGACGCGGGCGGGGCGTGCGTCGAGGCGATGCGGCTGCCCGACGGCCGGGTGGCGCTGCGGCAGTCCACGGACCCCGGCGGTCCCGCGCTGATCTACCAGCGCCGGGAGATCGAGAGCTTCATCCGGGGCGCCAAGGCCGGTGCCGCCGACTTCCTGCTCCAGCAGTGATCCGCGTTCCCGCGGTGGCCCGGGCCGCGTGCGCCCGCGCCATGACCCAGCACCAGGAATTACCCCGCACGACGCCGCACCACGACGAGGAATCCGGAGGACAGCGTGCCTGAGAACGGCTGGCCGGCAGACCGTATCGACACGAAGAACCCGCATCCGGCACGGGTGTACGACTACATCCTGGGTGGCAAGGACTACTACCCGCCCGACCGGGAGGCGGGCGACGCCATGGTGGAGGTGTGGCCCGCGATCGTGCCGCACATGCTGGAGAACCGGAAGTTCATGCACCGCGCCACGCGCTATCTGGCGCAGGAGGCGGGCATCCGGCAGTTCGTGGACATCGGCACCGGCATCCCGACCCGGCCGAACGTGCACGAGGTCGCCCAGTCCACGGCCCCCGACGCGCGGGTGGTGTACGTGGACAACGACCCCATCGTGCTCACGCTGTCGGAGGGCCTGTCCTCCAGCACTCCGCAGGGGCGGACCGAGTACATCGAGGCGGACATGCGGGACCCCGCCGCCATCCTGGAGTCGCCGCAGTTCCGCGAGACCATCGACCTCGGGCGGCCGGTGGGGCTGACGATCATCGCGATCGTCCACCTGATCATGGACGAGGACGACCCGGTCGGCATCGTCCGCCGGCTGCTCGACCCGCTGCCCTCCGGCAGCTACCTGGCGATGTCCATCGGCACCGCCGACTTCGCCCCGGAGGAGGTCGGCCGGGTGAACGCCGAGTACACCGCGCGGGGCATGCCGATGCGGCTGCGGACCCGCGCCGAGGCGCAGGAGTACTTCGACGGGCTGGAACTGGTGGATCCGGGCGTCGTCCAGGTCCATCGCTGGCGCGCGGACGACGCCGTGGACCCGGAGGTCAGGGACGAGCAGATCGCGATGTACGGAGCGGTCGCCCGCAAGCCCTGAGCCCCTCCGGCGTCCGGGCCGGCCGCCCGCGGACGGCGGTCGGCCGGGACGCCGTCAGCCCTCCGCGTGGCCGGCCCACCAGCCCAGGACATGGCCGATGTGGGTGACCATGAGCCGCTCGCACTCCTCGGCGGATCCCGCCTCCAGGAGGTCGAGCATGTCGAGGTGCTCGCGGGCCGACGCCTGGAGTTCCTCGGTCGCCACCAGGCTGGCCAGACCCGTCAGGCGCGTCTGCGCGCGCAGGTCGGCGACGATGTCGTGGAGCCTCATGTTGCCGGCCAGCTTCAGCAGCGTGAGGTGGAAGGTGGTGTCGGCCTGGAGGTAGTGGGCCAGGTCCGCGTCGCGGGCGCCCCGCACGATCTCCTCGGCCAGCGCCCGCAGATGGGCCAGGTCGGCCCGGGTGAGCCGGCCCGCGAGCCGCCTGACCGCCGGTGCTTCGAGCAGCTGGCGTACGTCGACGATCGCGCGGAGCTCGTCCTCGCTCACCGCGGTGACGCGGAAGCCCTTGTTCCGGAGGATCTCGACCATGCCGCGCTTGGCGAGGTTGAGCATCGCCTCGCGGACCGGCGTGGCCGAGACACCGAAGCGCGCGGCGAGCGTCGGGGCGGAGAACACCTCACCGGCAGGCATCTGGCCGGAGACGATGGCAGCGGCGATCGCCTCCTCGACCCGCTCCCGCAGGCTGCTCGCGGGCACGAGCAGCCCCAGGGAAGTGCTGTCCTCAGTCGCCATGATTTTCCCCATCACCCATCAACAGCCAATCTCTCTCCGTGCAATGGCGCATTTTACGGATCGACCACTCCTCCCGTCCGGCCGCTGTCGTCCAAGGGCGGCCTCAGCCCGGCAGCCCGGCCGCGGCGTGGGTGGCGACCACCATGTCGAGCGCGGCGGCCGGCACCCCCCGGCCGTCGGGGCGGGGCCAGTGCAGGGTGAGTTCGTCGAACCCGGCCGCTGCCACGTCCTCGGCGAATTGCCGGTAGGTGTCCGCGTCCCGGAACGGGCGGGCCTCGTCGAGCGCCACCTGGGCGATGCGGCGGACCTGCTTGCCGGGCGCGACGGCCGCGATCGCGGTGTCCAGGCCCCGGTTCTGCTCGGCGATCGCCGCCAGCCACTCCTGCGGCGCCGGCGACTGGCGGTACGGCCCGTACGTCACCCAGGCCGAGCCCAGCCGGGCCGCCAGCCGCATGCTCCGCGGTCCGGTGCCGGCGACGGTCAGCGGCACCCGGGGCGTCTGGACGCAGCCCGGGATCATGCGCGCGTCCCGGGCGCCGTAGTAGTTCCCGCGGAAGTCCGTGCGGTCCTGCTCCAGCAGGGTCGCGAGCAGCGTGGCCCACTCCTCGAAGCGGTCGGCGCGCTCCTTGCGGGACAGCGGTGTCTGGCCGAGTACCCGTGCGTCCGCGTCCTCCGCACCGGCTCCCACCCCCAGGTCCAGCCGTCCCGCGGCCACATGGTCGAGGGTCATGACCTCCTTCGCGAACGGCACCGGGTGGCGGAAGTTGGGCGTCGCCACCTGCGCGCCGATGCGTACGGTGGAGGTCGCGCCGGCCGCCGCCGCGAGCAGCGGCACGGTGCCGAACCAGGGGCCGTCGGCCAGGTCGCGCCAGGACAGGTGATCGTACGTCCAGACGGTGCGCACGCCGGCCTGCTCGGCGTCACGGACCCGGGCCAGGAACTCCGCCGGGTCGTTGTCGGGCAGGACCAGGCAGGAAAGGCGGGGAACGGTCGTCACTTGGGCACTCCGCCCTGCACCACGGTGCGGCTCCTTGTCTCGTCCCAGAGCAGGGTCTGGTCGTCGGTGAGCGGGCCGTCCAGCAGGAGCAGGTCGGCGGTCGCACCCACCTCCACCCGGCCCAGGTCGGGCCGGCCGATGAGTTCCGCGTTCACCCTGGTCGCCGAGCGCAGGGCCGCCTGCCAGCCGATCGCCTCGGCCTGGAGCCTCAGCCCGCGCAGCTGGTCGTCCTCCAGGTCGGCCATCAGGTCGGTCCCGAAGCCGACGCGCACCCCGGCCTGAAGGGCGCGCCGCACCGCGACGAGGCCGGAGTCCAGTACCTCGGCGTTCTTGGCGCGCTGCACCGGGCTGAGGTCCACCTCCTGCCAGCGCCGGGCCATCGCGTCGTAGGCCGCGAGGGTCGGGACCAGGAAGGCGCCGGCCGCCGCCATCGCGGCGGCCGTCTCCTCGTCCAGCAGGTTGCCGTGCTCGATGGAGCGCACGCCGTTGTCGATCGAGTGCCGGATGGCCTCGGGCGAGTACGCGTGCGCGGCGACGTAGGAGCCCCGGCGCCGGGCCTCCTCGGTGACCGCCTGGATCTCCTCCGCCGAGTACTGCGGCACCCGGATCGGGTCGGTGGGCGACACCACGCCGCCGGAGGTCATGATCTTCAGGGCGTGGGCCCCGCGGCGGAACCGGTCGCGGGCCGCGACCCGCAACTCGTCCACTCCGTCGACGACCTGGTTCATCGGTCCGGAGTGGAAGCAGATGTCGGTGTCGGCGGCGCGCGGGTCGCCGTGGCCGCCGGTCTGGCTCATGGCCGGGCCGGTCCACAGGTAGCGGGGGGACTCGATCAGTCCGGCGGCGATCGCCTGGTCGAGTCCCGCGTCGCCGCCCGCGACGTCGCGGACCGTGGTGAATCCCCGGTGCAGCGCCCGGCGCAGTCTCCGCGCGCCCGCCAGGGCCACGTAGCTGAGCGGTGCGTGCTCCAGCCGCCACGCGTCGAGGCTGGTCGCGTAGGCGTGGAAGTGCGCGTCGATGAGTCCCGGCACGAGCGAGGCTCCCGCGGCGGCGAGCGTCCGCGTTCCCGTGCAGCCGCGGGCCGCGCCGGGGCCCACGGCCACGATCCGCCCGTCGTGGACCACCACGTCGGCCTCGGCGGGTTCCGCCTCGTGCAGCAGGGCGTCGGTGACGACGAGGTCGACGGAGGTCACCGGGCCGCCCGCAGCTCGGCGGTGGCCTGCTCGTCGACCGCCCAGGGCTGTGCGGTGATCACGACCCCGTAGGCGGAGCGGGCCGCGTCGACGGACACGAAGCCGTCGATCACGTCCTCCAGCACCTTCGCCGGGTCGCGTTCGGACGCGGGTCCGTAACCGCCCCCGCCGCCGGTGATGTTGGCGAGCACGTCCCCCGCCTCCAGCGTGTTGTAGCTGCCGCGGGTGACGACCTCGCGGTCGGTGCCCGGGTTGAGCACGATGCTGGCGGGCGTCGCGGGCTCGCCGCCGTCGACCGGCCAGGGTGCCGACTTGGTGCGGTAGACCAGCGCGATGCCGGTGGACGGGGCGGTGAACCGGTAGACGCGCTGGACGCCGACGCCGCCGCGGTGCCGGCCGGCGCCCGCGGTGTCCGGGACGTAGCCGTAGCGTTCGATGAACATCGGCGACTTCTGTTCCAGCACCTCGACCGGGTTGTTGCGGCAGCCCGGCTCGGACATGTGCATGATGCCGTCCTCGCCGTCGCCGCCGAGGTGCCCGCCGAACCCGACGGCCTCGTTGGTCGCTTCGAGCCAGGGCTGGCCGGTGCGCGGGTTCGTCCCGAGCCCCATCATCGACGAGACGTCGCCGCCGGAGCAGGCGGGAACGAGGTGCGGCATGCCCTGGGCCAGCGCCTTGAGGATCACCTCGCCCGCGAGCAGGCCGGTCCACAGGGTGAACGTGGGCATCGGCGGGACGGCGTGCATGACGCTGCCGGGGTCGGTGACCACCCGCAACGGGGCGAAGTTGCCCGCCACCACCGGGGTGTCCGGCGTGGTCAGTGCCTTGAACACCAGGCTGGACAGCGCGATCGTCTGGCCCAGCGGCAGGTTGATGGGGCCGCGTACGTCGCGTTCGCTGCCGGTCCAGTCGACGACGAACTCGTCCTCGGTGATGGTGACCGTCGCCTTGAGGAGGATCTCGCGGTCGGTGTCGACGCCGTCGGAGTCGACGATGTCGGTGGCGCTCCAGGTGCCGCGCGGCAGCTGGGCCAGGGCCAGCCGGGCCAGCCGCTCGCCGTGGTCGTTGATCGACTCCATCGCGGCGACCAGGACGTCGGTGCCGTGCTGGGCGGCGAGTTCCTGGGTGCGCCGCACTCCTGTCACGCAGGCCGAGACCTGGGCCTGGAGGTCGCCGATGGTCCGCTCGGGCATCCGCGAGTTGAAGCGGATGATGTCGAAGATCTCCTGGTTGTACACGCCCGCGCGGTACAGGCGCGAGCCGGGGAAGAACATGCCCTCCTCGTACATGTCGGTCGAGTCGAGGACGTACCCGGGGTTCTTCTGCTTCAGGTCGAGGATGTGGATGCGGCAGGAGGCGAAGCCGATCAACCGCTCGTCGACGTGGATGGGTGCGAAGACGAGGGTGTCCAGCGTGTGCGCGGACGACCAGTAGGGGTAGTTGAGCAGGAACACGTCGCCGGGCGCCATGTTCTCGGCGCCGATGTGCTCGATGGCCCGGTGGATGCCGTGGTCGTTGCCCCGGGTGAAGATCGCGATGCCGGGGGCGTCGGCGACGACGTCGCCGTTCGCGTCGTGCACGCCGATGCCGTAGTCGTGGATCTCGTAGACGACAGTGTTGTACGCCGTCCGGCACAGGTTGCGGGCCATCTCCTCCGCGGTGGCGAGCATGGCGTGCCGGATGACCTCGAGGGTGATCGCGTCGGTCACTGGTCCTTCTCCTCCGCCTTGACGCTGATGACGAGTTCGCCGTGCTCGGCCACGCGCAGCCGGTCGCCGGCGTGCAGCACGGTGGTGGCGGTGTGCTCGGCGACCACGGCCGGGCCGTCGACGACGTCGCCGGCGAGCAGTGCCTCGCGGCTGACCAGGCGGTACGGCACACCGGTGTCGGAGTGGGCGAAGACCTGGCGCCGGCCGAGCACGGGCGGTTCCCCGGTGGTGCGTTCGGGGTGCAGGGGCCATGCGGGCTTGTCGACCAGGCCGACCGCCCGCAGCCGCAGCGTCACGATCTCGACCGGGTCGTCCATGACGTGGCCGTAGAGGCGTTCGTGGAGTTCGCGGAAGCTTTCCGCGAGGCCCTCGGCGGCGTTCTCGGCCGGGTGCGGCACCGTCGCCGCGTGTTCCTGGCCGGAGTAGCGGAGGTCGACCGAGCGGTGCAGGGCGCGGTGCTCCGGGCCGAAGCCCTCCTCGTCCAGGGCCGCGTGCGCCTCGGCCTCCATCGCGGTGAACGCCTCGTCGAAGTACGCGTCCGGGGTGGAGTCCAGCGGGAGCACGTCGGTGCGCGCGTAGTCGTGCTGCACGTCGGCCATCAGCATGCCCAGCGCGGAGAACGCGCCCTGTCCCGGAGGCACGACGACGGTCGGGATGCCGAGCTCGCGGGCCACGTCCACGGCGACCAGGCCGCCGCCGCCACCGAACGAGAGCAGCGCGAAGTCCTTGGGGTCGCGGCCGAGTTCGACGGTGATCGCGCGGACCGCGCCGACGATCTTGGTGGTCGAGATGCGGACGATGCCGCGGGCCACCGTGGTCAGGCTCATCCCGAGCTGGTCGGCGACCGGCTGCAACGACTTGGCGGCGAGATCGTGGTCGAGCACCAGCGAGCCGCCGAGCGGCAGGTCGCTGCCCATGTAGCCGAGGACCAGGGCCGCGTCGGTGAACGTGGGCTGGGTGCCGCCCCGCCCGTACGCGGCCGGCCCCGGGGAGGCGCCGGCGCTCTGCGGGCCGACCTGGAGCGCACCGGCGGCGTCCAGCCAGGCGATCGAGCCGCCGCCCGCGCCGATGGTGTGGATGTTCAGGGACGTGGTGTTGATGGGCAGGCCCTCGAACTCGGCGCCCTGGTGCAGCACCGGCTCGCCGTCGAGGACCAGCGAGGCGTCCAGGCTGGTGCCGCCCATGTCGATGGTGATCAGGTTGGGGACCCCGATCACCTTGGCCAGCGACGCGGCGCCGACGACGCCTCCGGCCGGGCCCGACAGGATCAGGTTGACCGGCTGCCGGGTGGCCGTCGCGGCCGTCATCGCGCCGCCGCCGGAACGGGACATCAGGAACCGGCCGGTGAAGCCGCCCTCGTCCAGCCGCTTCGTCAGGGCTTCGAGATACGTCCGCATGATCGGCTTGATGTACGCGTCCAGCACGGCGGTCGAGGTCCGCTCGTACTCCCGGTACTCGCCGGACAGTTCGTGCGAGAGCGTCACTTCGACGCCGGGGGCGACCTCGTGCAGCACCTCGCGCATGGCGACTTCGTGCGCCGGGTTGGCGTATGCGTGCAGGAACGCGACCGCGACCGCCTGATAGCCGCCGGCGGCGATCTCGGCGGCGACCGCGCGGGCACTCGCCTCGTCGAACGGTGTGGCGACCGTGCCGTCGAACAGCGAACGCTCGACCACCTCGAAGGTGTCACGCCGCTTCAGCAGCGCTTCGGGCTTGCGGTAGGTGAGCGCGTACATCGGTCGCCGGTCGGTCCGGCCGAGCAGGTAGACGTCACGGAAACCCGCGGTGGCCACCACCGCCACCTTCGCGCCGGTGCGCGTCAGCAGCGAGTTGAGGCCGAGCGTGGAACCGTGGTTGAAGGTCGTCACCTCGCTCAGCACGGCGTCGGCGGCGGCGAAGGCCGCGAGCACCCCCTTGGTGGGCTCGGCGGGCGTGGTCGCCACCTTCTCGAACCGCAACTCCCCGGTCTCCGGGGCGAGTTTCACCACGTCGGTGAAGGTGCCGCCGACGTCGATGGCGATGCGCACTTCGGCCATGTCGAACCTTTCTGCGTTCGGGAGAGGGGTCAGCGCCGACGGCGGTCGGCTGCCGCGAGAGCCACCGCGGCGAGGATGATGACGCCCGTGACCAGGTCTTTCATCTGCGGGTTGATGTTGAGGATGTCGAAGCCGTTGCCGATCAGGGCGATCAGGAAGACACCGACCAGCGAGCGCCAGACCGCGCCGACACCGCCGTAGATGCTGCTGCCGCCGAGGATGATCGCGGCGATGGCCTGGAGTTCCAGACCGGTGCCCGCCTGCGGCTGGCCGGAGGCGAGGCGGGAGACGCCGATCGCCGCGGCGATACCGACGGCCAGACCGCTGAGCGCGAACACGATGACCTTGACCCGGTCCACCCGCACGCCGGACAGGTGGGCCGCGTCCGGGTTGCCGCCGACGGCGAACACATGGCGGCCGAAGACCGTGCCGTTGAGCAGCACCCAGGCGATGGCGAAGACGGCCAGCAGGATGAGGACCGAGTAGAAGACCCCGCCGACCTGGCCGCGCCCGAGCTTGGAGAACCCGCTGTTGGTCACGGTGATCAGCGAACCGCCGGTGACGAGCACGGCGATGGCCTTGTAGACGAGACTCGAGGCGAGCGTGGCGAGGAACGAGTGCACGTTCAGCCTCGTCACGGCGAGCCCGTTGAGCGCGCCCATCACCAGGCCCAGGAACGGTGCGGCGAGCAGCGCCAGCCAGGTGCTGCCGGTGGACGTGGCGATCGACGCGGCGACCACGCTGACCACCGCGTACATCGCCGCCGTGGAGAGGTCGAACGCCCCCGAGACGATGACGAACGTCCCGGCCACGGCGATGATCGCCAGCGGGGTGTTCTGGTTGAGGATGTTCATGACGTTCGTGAAGGACAGGAACGACGACGAGATGATCGACAGGGTCACGAACACCGCGACCAGCAGGATCAGCGCCGCGTAGTCCCCGGCGAAGGCGATGGCGCGCGGGCCGAACGGGGTGCCGGTGCGGGCGGCGGCGCCCGTCCCGGCGTCGGGCGCGGTGTGGGTGGCGGTCATTGGACGGACTCCTTTGCCTTTCCTTCTTCGCCGGTTCCGGCCGGGCCGGCGACATCGAACAGCCGCCGCAGGACGTCTTCGACGGCCAGGCTGCGCGGGTTCACCTCGTCGAGCACCTCGCCGCGGCTGACCAGGTGGGCCCGGTGGGCGAGACCGAGCACCTCCTCGTGTTCCGAGGAGATCAGCAGCACTCCGATGCCGCGGGCCGCCAGGTCGGCGATGAGCTCGTAGATGGCGAGCTTCGCGCCGACGTCGACACCGCGGGTCGGCTCGTCGAGGATCACCAGCTTCGGTTCGCCGACGAGCCACTTGGCGATCAGCGCCTTCTGCTGGTTGCCGCCGGAGAAGCCCTGCACCGGCAGTTCGGGCCGGGCCGGGCGCAACTCCAGGCGGCGCACCAGCTCGTCCACCTGCTTGCCGACGGCCCGCCGGTCGATCACGCCGAGCCGCGAGAAGCGGCCCAGCGAGGGGAGCGTGATGTTCTCGGTGACGCTGCGCTGGAGCACCAGGCCCTGCCCGTGCCGGTCCTCGGGGACCAGCACCAGGCCCGCGTCCCGGCTCCGCCGGGGCGTCGTGCGGCCGAGCGGGCGCCCGTCCAGGGTGACGCTCCCGGCGGTGACCCGGTCCGCGCCGATCAGCGCGCGGGCGATCTCCGTGCGCCCGGAGCCGACCAGCCCCAGCAGCCCGACGATCTCGCCCGGCCGCACCTCGAACGAGGCCCGCTTCACCCCCGCGTCGCTGGCCAGCGCCTCGACCGTGAGCAGCGGTGCGACGCCCGGGTCGGGCGCGGGCGGCAGCGGCGGGAACGAGACGGCCAGTTCCCTGCCGAGCATCGCCTCCACCAGGGACGCCTTGGTCTGGCCCGCGGCGGGCGCGGTGCGGATCTTCCGTCCGTCGCGCAACACCGTGACGGTGTCGCTGACTTCGAGCACGGCGTCGAGGAAGTGCGAGACGTAGACGACCGCCCGTCCCTGTGCCGTGAGATGGCGGATGACCTCGTGCAGCCGCTGGGTCTCGTGCGCGGTGAGCGAGGAGGTCGGCTCGTCCATCACGATCACCTTGGCCTCGCGGGCCAGGGCGCGCAGGATCTCGACCTTCTGCTGGTCGGCGATGCGCAGGTCGCCCACCCGTGTCTCCGGGGCGATGCCGAACCCGGTGATCGCGTCGAGCTCGGCGTACCTGCGGCGCTGGTCGCGCCGCAGGACGCCGAACCGGCTCTGCTCGATCCCCAGGAACACGTTCTGGGCCACCGTCAGATCGCGGACGAGCGAAAGCTCCTGAGCGATCATCACGAGCCCGCGCCGCTGCGCGCGCACCGTGTCCCAGCGCCCGACCCGCTGCCCCTCGACGGAGATCTGCCCCGAGTCGGGCGAGTGGACCCCCGCCACGATCTTGCCGAGGGTGGACTTCCCGGCCCCGTTCTCGCCGACCAGGGCGTGCACGCTGCCCGCGTGCACCGCCAGGTCGATGTCGTCCAGGGCCAGTGTCCCGCCGAACCGCTTGGTGATACCGGTCAGTTCGAGGACCGGCTGGGCGTCGGCCATCGGGTCAGCCGTTCCATTCGCCGGTGAAGTCCGGGGTCTTGGCCAGCGTCTCCTTGCTCGCGTACGGCTCGGTCGCGCCGACCTCGTCCGCGTTGACGACGGCCTGCGCCTTGCCGCCGTCCATCGCCTTGATCAGCTGCTCCATCGCGGACTTGCCCATGCTCACCGGGAAGTTGACGTAGTCCGCCTTCCAGGTCCCCGCACGGACGGCGGCCACGGCGTCCTTGGTGCCGCCGGCGCCGGTCAGGTAGATGCTGCCCGGCTTGACGCCCGCGTTCTGCAGCGCGATCTGGGCGCCGGCCGCCTCCTGGTCGGCGTTCGACAGGATGACGTTGATGTCCTTGTGGGCCTGGAGCACGTTGCTGATCGCCTTGAGCGAGGTGTCCCGGTCGTACTGGCCCTCGACCGTGCTGACCACCTTGATGTTGGGGTGGGTGCCCAGCACCTTCTTGTACGCGTCGCGGCGGGCCACGTCGAGCGGCGTCGACAGGTTGCCGACCAGCAGCACCACGTTGCAGGGACTGATGTTCGCGCAGTAGGTGACGACGCCGTCGGCCTGCTTCTGCGCGGCGGTCACCGGGGACACGCCGACGGTGGTGACCACGCCGTCGACCTGCGGTTCCATCTTGGTGATGTCCGGCCCGATCGGGTTGAGCACCGTCGCGACCGGGATCTTCTTGGGCAGCGGGAACGCCGCCGCCAGGCCGACGCCGTCGTTGGGCACCACGACGACGCCGTCGTAGCCACCGGTACTGGTGACGTTCTGGAGCTGCGACAGCTGGGTGTTCGAGTCGAACTGGCCGTCGAGAAGCTTGAGGGAGACCTTCTTCCCGGATGCGGTGACGGCCTCCTGGACACCCTTGTAGACGGCCTGGTTGTAGCCGTTCTGGCTGGATGCCGCGAGGACGGCGACCTTGAGTGTCCCGCCCTTGGAGCCGGCCGAGTCGGCGACTCCGCAGGAGCTGACGAGGAGGAGGGCGGTGGCGGTCACAGCCACGGTGCCGGAAATACGCAAACTGTTCATCGGAGAGCCTCCGCTTAGATTGCCGTGGCACAGTGATATGTCACACGTCACGCTTCAGGGAAGGGGCTCCTAGGTAACAACTCTATTTCGGCCATCTGCCGCCGGACGG
>Ga0131853_10006235_pt1 | contig 21553 bp, 2 predicted proteins | sample TergutLab28metaG_FD_92764 | JGI IMG/M metagenome (GOLD analysis project Ga0131853, IMG submission 92764) | Labiotermes labralis P1 segment gut microbial communities from Petit-Saut dam, French Guiana - Lab288 P1 (version 2) (version 2) | ecosystem: Host-associated > Arthropoda: Insects >... | reverse complement strand
TTGCGCCTTTAGTTCTGCTAAATAGTCGGCGAATGTTTTTTCACCCTCTGGCTGGAGTCTCATAGCTAACGTGTTAACAAACATCCCGAGCATCGTTTCTGTGTCTTTGTGGATACGGCCGCTTACAGGGCTACCAATGACTAAATCTTCTTGATTCGCTAGCTTACCGAGCAGGATACTGATGAGTCCAATAAAGAACATGTATTCGGTTGTATTCGCCTCTTGAATGAATGCTTTGACTTTTTTCGTCGTTACTTCATCTAGTACTAGCTTCTCAGTCGCGCCCTCAAACTGTTGCTCTATGCCTCGCGGGTGATCTGTTTGGAGTTCCAAGATCGGATGGTCTTCTAAGGTTGCCAGCCAGTAGTTCTCTGATGCACTTAAGTCTTGTGTGTTCATCCATTCACTATAGTCTTTGTATTGACGCTCAAGCGTTGGCAGTGGCATCCCTGCTACTAGGGCATTTAACTCGGTTACAAAGATATTGCTACTCATACCATCACCGATAATGTGATGCATATCTACGAATAAATAATCCCTTTCTTTGGTTCTTCCAATTTCAATGCGATACATAGATCCGTTTTCTAAGTCAAAAGACTTTACTGCTCGCTTTGACCATTGTTGCACATCTGCTTCTTTGAGCTCTGTTACTATCACATCAGCTTTTTGACATGCCAAAATAACCTGCACCAGTTCCCCATTTTGTTCGGCAAAGGTTGTTCTTAATATTTCGTGACGAGCCGTTAACTGATGAGTAGCTTCTGTTAACTTTGCTTCATCCAAATGCTTGTCGAATTTCAAAACAGCAGGCATGTTGTATGTGGTCTCAGTCGGATTAAATTTCCACATTAAATACATGCGCTTTTGGGTCGAATTCATCTCGTAAACATCTTTTGTTTCTGCTTCTGGAATGCGCTCATAGTTTGCATCACCTAGATTTTCAAGTAAACTCGCAAGCTGAATAACTTTTGGCGCTTCAAAGACATGTTTGACTTCAATCGCTTTGCTCGTTTTCTCTTCTAGCAGGTTGACTAATCTCAAGGCTCGTAATGAATGACCACCTAGCTTGAAAAAGTCATCGTTAACGCCTACTTGGTCTAGTTCTAATACTTCTTCAAAGCTAGCCGTTACGATCTGTTCTAGTTCTGTTGTTGGCGCAACATAGTCGACTGTTGAGTTCATACTAATTTCTGGCAAAGCCCTGCTATTAAGCTTCCCATTTACTGTCAGTGGGAATTCTTCCATGTGCTGGTAGCCTGATGGAATCATATATTCTGGAAGCGACTTCTCGATCTCCAAGCTCAATTCTTCTTCTGGGATGGCTTCTTCTGCTACGTAGTAGGCACCTAGATATTGGTTGCCGCCATCTCCTAAAGTTGTGACATAAGCTTGGGTAATGCCTGGAATTTGCAGCAGCGTTTCTTCAATTTCGCCTAACTCGATTCGGTAGCCTCTAATTTTTACTTGGAAGTCGCTGCGACCATGATACTCTAAAGCGCCATCTTCAAGCATGCGCACTAAGTCACCAGTTTGGTAGAGTCGATCATTCCAGTTTTCGCTTTTTTGTTGTTCTGTTTGGTAGGGGTTCGGGATGAAGCGTTCGGCAGTGAGCTCTGGTTGTTTGACATAGCCGCGAGCTAGCTGAACACCACCTACATACAACTCGCCGATGGTTCCTTTTGGAACGGGATTTTTATTTGCGTCTAATACGTATAGTGTTGAATTCGTTAGTGGATATCCGACGATATTTCGTAATTCATCCCCATGATACATATAAGCACTGGCTGCTACTGTTGCTTCGGTTGGACCATAGCCGTTTATAAGGTTGAAATGACGGCCTTTCATTTGATCCAATAGTTGAGAGGTGATACTTTCGCCACCTGCTAAAACATATTTAAGCGTTTTGATAAAAAGCAGGTCTACTTGTAGTAAAAGTGATGGTGTCATTTGAATGTAAGTCACGTTATTTTTCTTTAAATAGTCGGTAAATTTTTCTGATTCCATCCACAATCCAGGGGGGCTGATGAGTAGACGATCCCCATTTAAGAGTGCTGAAAAAATTTGATCAACAGAGGCGTCAAAAACATAGTTCGAGATAAATAAAATGGTTTCGTCATTGCTGTTATCGAATCCACACGCTTTTCTGAATGCTGGAACAAAGTTAATGACGTTATGATGTTCAATCATAACACCTTTCGGGCGCCCAGTCGTTCCCGAAGTGAATAAGACGTACGCAAGATGATTTGATTTAAGCGATGTCTCTGGCGCTGTTGTTGGATATTCATCAAGCTTCATTTCTTGAATAATGGTTGGATTTGCTAGCCGATCCTGATAGTGTACTTCGCTAATTGCCGTCTTTAAGTCAGCCATTTCTTCGATGTAAGTCACGCGCTTTGTTGGATATTCGGAACTAATTGGGACATAGGCAGCACCAGATTTGAGCACACCTAAAATGCTGATGATGATCCACTCACTTCGATCTAGTAGCAAGCCGATCTTATCCTCAGGTTTGACATCATAGTTTTCAATTAAGTAATGTGCTAATTGGTTCGATTTGGCATCTAATTCTGCGTAAGTTAAAGTCGTGTCTTTGTAGATCAGGGCTGTTTTTTGCGGGTTTTTGCTCACCTGTTCTCTGAATATTTCCACAATAGTCTTCTCTTTTGGATAAGGGGTGTACTGACTGCCCATTTGATTGATTAAAAAGTCATATTCTTCTTCGGTTAAAAGCGTCACATCTTTAACTTTAGTTGCTGCTGAGGCAATCATTTGCGTTAAAAGAAGTTCTAGCTTCTGGTGCATATCTGTGATGAATGCTTCGTCATAAACGGTCGCTAACACTTCATAGTTCAATTGAAATCCAGCTGCGATCGCATCCCCTTCTTCTTTATCGTAATTGAATCTTTCTTCATTGATATGAATCGTTAGCGGTCTTAGAGATTCCTTTGGCATGATCCAAGCGCCTTCAATAAGTGTCGGATAGTATTTTTCTTTAATTCGCCCATCTACTTGGAATGAAACGGAAAGATCGTCTAAGCCTGAGGTGTTTTTGGTACATGCCGTCAAATCATAATGAGAGATTTTGTAATGTCTCATTAGTTGAGCGGATTCAGCTTTGATTTTCTCGAGATACTCTAGGACGCTTAATTCATCATCCATATTAATGATCAAAGGAAGTGCTCTTGCGAAAGTCGATAAAATGCCTCGCTTCTTTCTGTTGCTTCGACCGTGTAAGGTGGCATTAATCGCAACGGAAGGATTGTTCGTCATTTTTGATTTATATAGCAAAACAGCACCACTGATTAGTTGTGTTAAACTCACACCCTGTGTAGCACAATAAGCAGTGATGGCGTTTGAGAGTTCTAAGCTTAATTCATTTGCATAATTTGTGGTCTGAAGCTGCGCTGGATCGATTTTTCTAAGATCAGCTAGTGGAATCCCATCATAGTCTGCCACTTTGTCTTGCCAAAACTTTTGACTTTTCGCGCTTCGCCCACTTGTTTGGTATTCTATCTCTTCTTCAACACAGTCATCAAGACTCAACAATGGCTGGTCACACTGATCTGTTTTGAGCAAATCATGGATATCTTTTAGAAACAAGTACATACCGATCCCGTCGATAATAAGGTGATGTCCAAAGAACGCAATATAGATATCTCCATGATCGGAAACATACATGCTCATTTCATACAGATAATCATCCCATTCAAAAAAACTACGTCCAGATTTTTCATTCAACGCTTGTTTGATATTATTTTCATCGTCATTTTCAACTAAAATAGAGGCCGTCTCATTAACATAATAACGCTCGACTTCCTCCCCATTTTTTCTTAATTTCATTTTAAACGCTTCATGCGCTTCCATAAATCTCTGAATGACACTTCTTACATATTCAGGCTCTCTTTGACCGACATTGAGGTAAGCACCTACTGTTGTGATACTTGTTTTCGGATAAAAATATTCGATCGTTAATATCTCTTTTTGTGCTTCTGATAAATTTGACATCTTTTTTCCTCCGTGCTAATGTGCTACACCCCCAAATTTTCAGTCACATTAAATTCATTTCCCCTTCACTTTCTGTGGTTAACCACTTCATACCTTTGTCTCTAATCTTTTCAAAATCTCAGCCTTTGCTGCTTGTTCCCAACTATCATCTAAGACATTCAGCGCTACATCATATCCCTTTACTTCAAGTGCAGTTTTGATCAACCAATCTGTAAGCTCTGGGTTTTTCGATAACAAAGGGCCATGTAAGTAGGTTCCAATTGTGTTTTTGAAACGACACCCTTCATAAGCATCCTCTCCAGTGTTACCAAAGCCTGAAATAACCTTACCAAGTGGTTCTAAATCGCCAATATAAGTTTTACCCGAATGGTTTTCAAAACCTGTATAAATTGTCCCTGCTTCATCTTTAATGACCAAATCACCGATCATGCGCTCGCTAGCAAGTTCAGAATAAATGGGCAAAATACCAACCCCTGTTTTTTTCTGTCCCTCGTCATCTGTATAATACTCGCCTGCTAATTGATAAGCGCCACAAATAAAGAGCGCGACTTTGCCAGCATCCACATATTCTTTTAAAAGCTGACCTTTCGCATCATGCAAATCTTTTGCGACAATAGATTGCTCGTGAAATTGTCCGCCACCCATTAAAACAATGTCATATAAATTTGGATCGAATTCATCAGTCAACGACACGTGGTGAATTTCAGCTTCAAAACCATGTTCTTTGGCGCGATGAGCTAAAAGTGATGAGTTTCCAGTATCGCCATAGCTATTTAATAAATCTGGGTACAAAATACAAATTTCTAATTTCATCATTAAACCTTCCTCGCATAGCCTTTGTCAACCAAATAACTTCTAAAATTCATCATTGCTGTATAAGTCGTAAATGCGTAAACATCTTTGTCTTGTTTCTTGATGGCTTCCATTACTTCATCATGATTTTTACAAATGGTGAAATTAATCTTATCAAGTCCTGCTACTTTCAAACGAATCGCCATATCATAAGCCCGATCACCACCAATGATGACCTTTGAAACATTCATTTGTGCTAGCTTCTCAAAATGCGCATCATAAATCCATGAAACATCCCGACCATCAGCATATTTGTCATTGAGCAAGAACATTAATGAAACCTCAGCCTCATCAATCGCAACAGTATCAATACATTGATTACATCCAGCTGGATTTTTGATCAGCAGTAATTTCATCGTCTTTTCATCGATTTCAATGGATTCAAAACGGCCAAACTTACTTTCCCCATTTGCTAGCGATTTCTTAATTGTCGCTGATTCAATCCCTAACTGATCAGCAACAGCATAGGCGCAAATGGCATTGTAAATGTTATACAAACCTGGAACGCCAATTTCTAATGCATCGTTGTTGATTAAAACTTGCGAACCCGTTGGGCTTAACTGGACATCTGTGACAGTGTAGTCCAGCTCTGGACGCGCATGCCCGCAATTTGGGCAACGATAATCTCCTAGATGGTTAAATACGACACTTTCATAGGTATACTTCGTTTGACAGTCGCGACAAAAGATCGATTCAGTATTGGCTAGAATTTCAGGCTTGCTATAATTTTCGAATCCGAAGTAGATGCATTTATTTTCAAGCGGCATGTTGCCTAGCATCGATTCATCGCCATTTAAGATCAATTTTGCCTCGCGTGCATTTTTAATGCCATCAAAGATGAATTTGTAAGTTTTGGTCGTCTCACCATAGCGGTCTAGTTGATCTCTAAAAATATTAGTTACCACGATCATTTTTGGATTCAACATCGTAGTGATTTGACGCATATACGCTTCATCAACTTCGATAACTGCATGACGATCAGCCCGTTTGTCGAAGAATTTATAATCCTTAACAAATGCTGTGACAATGCCTGAGGTCATATTTGCACCTGCTGAATTGTTAAGGACTGCAAATCCGCCAGCTTGTAAAGCTTTTGTGATCATATCAGAGGTTGTGGTTTTTCCATTCGTACCTGTTACTAAAATGACTTGCCAATGGCGCGCAAGTTTGGTTAAAATTCGCTTATTTAATTTTAAAGCCACTTTTCCTGGTAACGATGAACCGCCACCTCGTAAGCTCAATAAAAAGATCAGAATTTTTGTAATTAATATCGTCAAGCCCAAAACCTCCAAATCCTAAATTGCCTAAAATCAAATTATAACATTTATCCTTATATGATGTCAAAAATAATCGCAAGATATTCTGATTTTTTTGCATATCTAAAGGCCAAACGGCGTTAAAGCGCATTTGACCTTCAAATTTGGTGCAGATTTGCATTTATTCTGCTTCAATAGTATATTCTTCAATCGCAAGTGTGCTATCATTTAGGATTTGCTCAAGCAATTGCATGTACTGTAACAGGAATTTGTTGACCGTTTCTTGTTTGAATAGTGTTGTCGCATATGTCAGAATCAATCCTGTTTGTTTTCCATCATCTGCTAATGTAAATGCGAGGTCAAACTTTGCTGGAATAAAGACTTCTTCTGCTTGACCTGTCTTTAGGATTGATTCCATTGTTTCGTTATTTTGATAGAGTACTAGCACATCAAAAATAGGGTTTCTCGAGTAATCCATTTCTTCGATGAGCTCATCTAGCAAGTATTCGAATGGATAGTCTTGGTGCTCTTGTACTTCTAGTGTTTGGAATTTCAGCTCCTCTAAATACTCAGCAAATGTTTTCTCACCCTCAGGAAAGACGCGTAACGCCAGCACGTTTACAAACATCCCGATCATTTGTTCTGTATCGCGGTGGGTACGTCCACTTATACCTGTCCCAATAACGACATCATTTTGACTCGTTAGTTTGCTTACAAAGATACTGGTGAGTCCCAGAAAGAACATAAATTCTGTTGCATTTGTTTTCTTAATCAATGCTTTGATTTTCGCTGTTGTTGCCTCATCGATGATGCGCAGCTCGACAGCACCATCAAATTGCTGAACAGAAGGACGCTGATAATCAAGTGGGAGATCAAAGATTGGGTAGTTTCTAAGACTACTTTCCCAATAGTTAGCTGCTTCGCTTAAATCGACTGTTTTCATCCATTCACTATAGTCTTTGTATTGACGATCGAGAACTGGCAAAGGAATACCTTCTATCAGTTGATTGAGCTCTCTTGTTAAGATCGTTGCTGACATCCCATCACAAATAATATGATGGAGATCTATGAATAAATGATCGCATGTTTCTGTTCGTGCAATTTCGATACGAAGCAGTGGTCCTTTTTCTAAATCAAACGGTTTAACTGAACTTCGATACCATGTTTTTACTTCTGATTCTTTCATGTCATGGATAGGGATGTCGATCATTGGATGTTCTAAAATGATCTGAACCAATTTTCCGTCTTGTTCAGCAAATATGGTGCGCATTGTTTCATAGCGCGTAATCATATGCTCGATTGCTGATTTTAGTTTCGGTATATCTATATAACTTTCATATGTAATGACCACGGGAATATTATAAGCAATTTCTGTCTTGGCCGATTTCCAGAAAATATACATATGCGCTTGCGCCGGACTCATCGCATAGCTTTTAGCTTCTGGAGCTTTTGGTATCCGTTCATAGACTAGATCATCTATGCTTTCTAACACCTTTGCTAATTGCACGACTTGTGACGTTTCAAAGATGTGTTTAATCTTAATCGCTTTACCTGTTTTTTCTTCTAGCAAGTTCACAAGTTTTAAGGCGCGTAACGAATGGCCGCCTAGCTGGAAGAAATCATCATAAATCCCGATTTGCTCGATAAAGAGAATTTCGCTGTAACATTTGGCTACGATTTCCTCCATCAGCGTTGTTGGCGCCACATATTCCACAAGTGACTCAAAGCTGATCTCTGGCAAGGCATGCTGGTCTAGCTTACCATTCACCGTTAATGGGAATTCGCTCATGTGTTTGTAACCAGATGGAATCATGTAATCAGGCAAATGGCGAGCTAGCTCTTCATTTAATACTTCGCGGGGGAGTTCTTCTTCTGCTACATAATAGGCGCTAATGTACTGGTTATCCGATTCGCCTGAATGGTCCGCTACTGCCATGATGTGGGCTTGAGTGATGCCTCCCACTTGAAGCAAGTCTGCTTCTATTTCACCAAGCTCGATTCGATAGCCGCGGATTTTAACTTGGAAGTCACTTCGGCCATGATATTCAAGTGTTCCATCTTCAAGCATTCGAACCAAATCGCCTGTTTGATAGATGCGCTCGTTCCAACCCTCTAGCTTTTGGCGTGCTGTCTGGTACGGATTTTGAATAAATCGCTCTGCTGTTAATTCGGGTTGATTCACGTAGCCTCGTGAAACTTGAACCCCACCCACATACAATTCGCCGATTGTCCCTTTCGGAACGATTTGATAAGTAGCATCGAGCACGTAGAGTGTTGTGTTCGTGATGGCTGCTCCAATGATATTTTGCACGTTAGCATCAACAAATGTATGCGTTGTTGCGATGACTGTTATTTCTGTTGGACCATAGAGATTCATAAAACGGAAATCTAGTTTGCTTACTTTATCCAACAAGCGTGGGCTTAATGCTTCACCACCTGATGCGACATATTTTAGTGATGGAATAGCTGCCAAGTCCATCTGCAACAATAGCGCTGGTGTCATATGGAGATAAGTCACTTGATGCTTGTTTAAGTAAGTTAAAAACTTGTCTGATTCCATCCATAGTTGATCTGGGCTGATGAGTAACTGATACCCATTCAATAATGCGAGATAGATTTGTTCGACAGAAGCATCGAAGACGTAATTTGAAATGAAAAGAATCGTTTCTTCCGCTTCGAGACCGTAGCTTTTCTTTAGCGCTGGAATCAAATTGTTCACCTGATGATGCTCGATCATGACGCCTTTTGGTCGCCCAGTCGTTCCTGATGTAAAGATAATATACGCCAAGTTCGTCGAAGTAAGAGCGGTCTCTGGATTACTTATCGAATAATCATCGAGTTCAAGTGCTTGAATAATAATCGGATTCGATAACTGTGAGGCATATTTTTCTTCCACTAGCGACACCTTGATTTCAGCCATTTCTTCCATGTAATTCATACGTTCTTGTGGATGCTCAGGGCTAATTGGAACATAGGCTGCCCCAGCTTTGAGCACTGCTAAAATACTGATGATCATCCACTCACTGCGATCTAGTAACAAGCCGATCTTATCCTCTGGCTTGATAGCATAACACTCTATTAAATAATGAGCGAGCTGATTTGCTTTCATATTCAATTCGTCATAGGTTAAAAGGGTCTCTTGATAAATCACCGCAATCTGATTTGGTACTTGTGTGACTTGAGCCTCAAAAATATCTACGATGGTTTGCTGCTTTGGATAAGCATGATACTCACTTCCCATTTCGGTGACTAACACGCGCTCTTCTTCTTGTAGCAAGACATTTAATGCTTTGATCGATAATGCCGGATCGGCGAGAACTTGATCTAACAACTGAGTTAAGCGGACTAAATAGACTTTGATTGTCTCGGCTGTGAAAAGCGAGGTTGCATAAGTTAAATCGAGATAAGTTCTCACGCCATCATCTGATAAAGTAAATGTTAAGTCGAATTTCGCAGGTGTATTAACTTCTTCAAAGTTAGCTGAGCCCATCAAAGGCGTCAAATCTTCATTGTTTTGATACACCATCAACACATCAAAGATCGGATTTCTTGACAAATCTCGCTTTGGAGCAATTTTCTCGACTAAATCCTCAAATGGATACATCTGATGCTCCCCAGCCTCCAAGGTCTGGCTTTGTAGCTCCGACAAATAATCGCTGAACGATTTCTCAGCTGACGGCCTCAGACGTATCGCTAACGTATTAACAAACATCCCTAACATTTGTTCCGTATCGCGATGGATGCGCCCACTTACTGGCGAACCGATCATTAAATCATCTTGGTTGGCAAGCTTAGCTAGCAAAATACTAATGACGCTCATAAAGAACGTATAGGCTGTGGTGCTCGTTTGCTGTGTCAATGCTTTGATTTGCTTCGTTGTCGCTTCATCTAAAACTAAACGCTCAGTAGCACCACTAAACTCCTGTTCTAGCGGTCGTGGGTAATCTGTTCTTAATGCCAGCATCGGATAATCATCCAACTCTTTAAGCCAGTAATGTTCTGATGCACTTAAATCTTGGACTTTCATCCATTCACTGTAATCTTTATACTGACGATCAAGAACTGGTAAAGGCGTCCTTTCAAGCAATTGCTTGATTTCTTGAACAAAGATGATCGAAGACATCCCGTCACCAATAATGTGATGCATATCTACAAAGAGATAATCTTGTTTTTCGGTGCGGACAATTTCTATCCGATACAGTGGGCCATTCTCTAAGTCAAATGGTCGGATCGCTTGCTCATACCAAACTTTTACTTCTGATTCCTTTATCTGGTGAACAGGGATTGTAACTGTTGGGTTCGCTGAAATAACCTGAACTAGATTTTCTTCTTGTTCGGCAAAAACGGTTCTCAATATCTCATGACGCAACGTCAGTGCTTTGGTTGCTGCTTCTAATTCAGAGGCCTCTAATCGCTGTTCAAATTTCAGCATTCCCGGCATGTTGTATGTAGTAGAATCTGGCGCCATTCGCCACAAAATATACATCCGTTTTTGCGCCCCACTCATTTCGTAAGCATCAGATTCGGCTGCCTTTGGAATTCGTTCATAAGTTGAATCTTCTAAATCTTCGAGTAATATTGCTAAGCTATTGACCTTTGGTGCTTCAAATAAATGTTTAACTTGGACCGCTTTACCCGTTTTTTCTGCGAGTAAATTAACTAGCCTCAAAGCGCGTAGTGAATGACCACCGAGCTCGAAGAAGTCATCATGAATCCCAACTTGGGAAATGCCTAATATTGTTTCATAACTTGAGGCGATGACTTTTTCTAACAATGTTGTTGGCGCCACATATTCAACCATTGAATCAAAGCTGATTTTTGGCAAAGCACGCTGATCGAGTTTACCATTAGTCGTTAACGGGAATTCGCTTAGATGCTGATACCCTGCTGGAATCATATAATCAGGCAATCTCTGGCTTAACTGCGCAGTCAATACCTCTGGTGCGATCTCTGTTTCGGCTACATAGTAAGCGCCTAAGTATTGATTACTTATCTCGCTTGCTTCATCAGTTATTGCCATGACATGTGCTTGGCTGATGCCATCAATTTGTAGCAAAGTTTCCTCGATTTCAGCTAGCTCGATTCGGTAGCCTCTAATTTTAACTTGATCGTCCATTCTTCCAAGATAATCAAGAGTCCCATCTGGTAAAAAGCGTGCCAAATCGCCTGTGCGATATAGTTTGCCTGCTCCATAAGGATGGTCGATAAATTTCTCAGCCGTCAATTCAGCGCGATTTAAGTAACCTCTTGCGATACCTGCGCCAGCGATACATAACTCACCGATCATGCCAACGCCACAAATGGCCAGCTGATTTAAGATCCAAATTTGGGTATTTGCGATTGGCTTTCCGATTGATACCGCAAGCTTTTCTTGATCTTGAAGTGGGTGATAGATGTAGTCACAACACCCGACGGTTGCTTCTGTTGGACCGTATTCGTTATGGATTTGAATGTGATGGCCGTATTTATCAAGGGTTTGGTGCGCCAACTGAGTCGTTAATGTTTCGCCACCTAGAATCAACGTTTCTAATTGTGGCAATGCTTTGTTACCTTCCAGCAAAACAGCCATTTCCAAATGAGATGGGGTCAGCTTTGCTAAAGTTATGGCTTGATTGCTAAACACCTCTTGAATGGTTTCATGGATTTCACCAGAGTAAATGATCATTTTTCCGCCACTTATTAACGGCAAAAAGAGTGAGGTGACTGTTAAATCAAACGTGTAATTGGTAAATAATGGCACAACTGGTGGCTTTGTAACATACGCTGATTTCGCATACAGGATATAGTGCGCTAAGTTTTGATGTTCAATCATCACCCCTTTTGGATGCCCTGTTGTTCCTGACGTATAGATAATATAAGCGAGATCATTTGGTTGTATTTGTCGCTTAGGATTATCAATTGACTGATCACAAAATGCTGCTTGATCGGCAAGATTAACAATTGGTGCATTAATCTCTGCTTCCAGTTGCACTTGATCAGTTAGCACTACCTTAGGCGCACAATCTTCAAGCAGATACTTCAAACGCTCTACTGGTGCTGCTGGATCAATCGGCACGTAAGCACCGCCTGCTTTGAGGATACCATAGATTGCAACAACCATCTCAATGCTTCGATTCGCAATAATCGCTACCTTGTCATTTGGCAGAACATCTAAATCGCTCAAATGGTGCGCCAAAGCATTCACTTTTTCATTTAATTCACGATAGCTTAGGCGCTCAGTTTGAATTTCCAACGCGACCTCATCTGGCGTCTTTGCCACTTGCGCCTCAAACAAATCCACAATCGTATGCGCTGTTGGAGCAAAAGCACATGGACTTTCTTGCTCTGTGCTAGTCTGCACTGTGCTCATTAACGCAACCTCGTCACGGGTTACCATCTCGATCTCAGAGAGCTTTTTCTCCGGTGTCTTTGCCACATCACAAAGAATGAGCTTCAATCTTTCCAGCGTGGTTGCGATCTCACTCGCTGAATAGTGCTCTGGATGATACGATATCTCCAATGCTAATCGATCACTTCTGTAAGCAACAACCGAAAGATCATAGCTAACTTCTTCTCTATTGCTTTCGAACTGCAAATCTAACTGATAATCGCCTTGTGCTTGCTGGAAATAATTTTCGAACGTCAAAATACTTTGAATCAAATGCGACCCAGCCCCACTTAACTTTTGAATCTCGGCGAGCGGATAATGATCATGTTCGCCACTTCTTAATGCCTGGTCTTGTAGCTGAACAATTAATTCATTAAAGGTTAAGTTATCTGTTGCAGTAACGCGGGTAGGAATCGTATTGATGAACAAGCCGATCATTGTTTCAATTCCAGGTAAATTGACATTTCTGCCGGAAACAACTTTTCCAAAGACAACATCTTGTTCATGATTAGTGAATTGAAGCAAAATTCCCCAAGCAGCTTCAACGATTGTATTTAAAGTAACACCGTACGCTTGCGCAACCTGTTCTAACTGAACGGTTTCTTCTGGCGTCAAAGCCGACTTTACGACAGGTTCGATACCTTTTTCTTGCCGCTCGCTTAGACCTAGCGGTGGAATGGTTCCCGCGCCTTCATAGTCAGCTAAAAGATTTTGCCAATAAAGCTGATCAGACTCCGCTTCTTTATTTTTGATATAGTGGACATAATCACTGTATGTTGTTTGTTCTTGCAAGTGCGGCACTGATTTTCCATCAGACAACAAATCATAAAAGGATAGCAGCTCATTCATCAGTATTGAATTACACCACCCATCAATGATGATGTGATGGAACGTCATGACAAGTCGATACTCTTCCTCTGCAAGCTTAATGAGGATCAAGCGGATCAAGCGATCTTCTTCGAGATCAAAACCTTTTGCCACATCCTCAGCATAAAGCTCTGGCAACCTATTCTCCGCAAGTGGTGCATCTGACAAATCTAGCAAAGTGAAATCTAAAGACCTTTCCTCTAGAACAACTTGACGTGGTTCATCACCATGCTTGTGAACAATGCTACTTCTTAGCGTTTGATGCCTTTTCGTAACTAATTCAAAACTTTGTCGCAATAGAACTTCATCAACAGCAGAATGGATAGCAAAAGTTGTTTGCATCACATATTCACTCGATGCTGGATTTAGCAGTTTATGGTATAGCATCCCTTCTTGTGTGCCGGTTAAAGGTAAGATACATTCGATTTGCTGGCTTTGTTGCGTAAATTTGGTCATCACTTGGTTGAATTTTTGCTGTGACCAAGTTAATTCTCCGAAATCAGAAGCCGTATGATGTGGGGTTTTAACTTCCAAGCAATGGGTAAGGATAGCTTCTAATTGCGTGCTGATTTCTTGCTGCAAATGCATCATTAGCTGAGCTGAGTATTTTGAACCATCATAAGAAAGGGTCATGCTCAGTTGCTCGTTTATAATTAAGCTGTCGATTGAGATGGCTGTACCAAAGGTAATTTCCTCAGCGCTATCAGACCCTTTGACTTGCGTGCTTGGTTGGAATCGTTCACTTTCATTGCCGGCGACAAATTCACCTAAATAATTAAACGTTACGGTTGGTTGTATGCCTTGTAACAGATTCTCGCCTAATGATTTTAACACGCCATAGCCAATGCCATGATTTGGAACGCGACGTAATGTTTCTTTGACTTGGCAGATATCATGTGCTAAATCTTGAGTGATATTTTTAATTACGAGCGGATAGACAGTTGTGAACCAGCCGACTGTACGGTCAATGACAACCGCGTCATCAATATTTTCTCGACCATGTCCTTCCATATTAATCGAAACAGTTGATTGTCCTGTTACCTCAGCTATTCCGCGAATAACTGCCGTTAGTAAAAGGTCATTTAACTCAGCATGATAAGCAAGTGGCGCTTCATATAAAAACTGTGAGGTCTGCTCTGGCGATAAACTTAGTTTCAAAGACTTTGTCACTTTTGCAGGATTACTTTCATCGGAAGCGAGCGAGCCTTGTTCGATATGTTGCTCTATCTCTTCCCAGTAAGGTAATTCTTTCTTCAAACGTTCGCTTTCGAGATAGCGTTCCAAAGCTTGACTCCATGCTTGAAAAGAGCTAGTCTTTTGTGGCAGGAAAGGCTTCTCGTTGTTTTCTATTCGCTGGTAATTTGTCGACAAGTCCTCAGTTAAGATTCTCCACGAGACACCATCGATGACTAAGTGGTGGAGACATAACAGCAGATAATCTTTTGTTTCGGTTCGGAATAAGCCGATCTTAAATAATGGCCCGGTTTCCAAGTTGATACTTTTCTGGATTTCCATTGCTGCTTTTTCGATTTCAAGTGCTCGTGTTTCTTCATTAGCAAGCCCTTGGTAGTCATAGATTCGCAACTCAAAATGTTCGTCTTTTTGATAAGCTTTTATTTCTTGTTTTTGATCGCGGTAAGTGGCGCGCAAAATGTCGTGATGGCGAACGAGTTCATTTAAGGTTTGCTTTAGTATTTGCTCATCTACCTGATCAGAGCTTTCAAGCATAATGGTCTGATTAAAATGATGCATCTGTTGGTCACCATTTAGGATAAAGTCTTTTTGAATCGGTGTCAAGGCAACTTCTCCCGTGACTTCGCCTTGGTCAATGAGTAAAGTTTTAGCTTTTTCGAGCGTCTTCCCAATTGCTCTCGGCGTTTTATGCTGCATAATGTTTCGAACGTCTGTTTGAAAGCCGTGTTCTCGTAGCTTAGATACGATAAGAATCGCTTTGATCGAATCGCCTCCAAGAACAAAGAAGCTGTCGTTGATCCCGATTTCAGAATCGATTCCAAGCACGTCTTTGAACACGAGACAAAGAACTTTTTCATTTTCATTTCGTGGCGCTACATAGGCTGTTGATGGATTGAAAGCAATAGCTGGTAATTGATGGTGGTCCAGCTTCCCACTCGTTGTTAACGGGAATTCTTTGAGATGTTGATACCCAGCTGGGATCATATAGTCTGGTAATTTTTCACCAAGTACTTGATCTAGTGTTTCTCGCTTGATTTCCTCTGTGGCGACATAATAGGCACCTAAGTATTGACTTCCTGCTTCGTGTGACGTCTTGTGAGCGATCGCCATCACATGAGCTTGGGTAATGCCTGGGATTTGTAGCAGTGTTTCTTCAATCTCGCCAAGTTCGATTCGGTATCCGCGGATTTTAACTTGGAAGTCACTTCGCCCGAGATATTCAAGCGTTCCATCTTCAAGCATTCGAACTAAATCACCTGTCTGATAGAGGCGATCGTTTCGACCTTGGACTTTTTGCGCTTCCGTCTGATAAGGATTGCAGATAAATTTCTCAGCAGTCAAATCTGCTTGATCGAGATAACCGCGCGCGATTTGATCGCCACCAAGATAGAGTTCGCCTGGCGTTCCTTTTGGAACGGGTTGCTTAAACGCATCTAAGACATAAACGGTTGTGTTCGTCACTGGCTTTCCAATGATATTACGATTTTCTGGTTGCTCGAAAGTGTGCGCTGTTGAGATAACTGTCGCTTCTGTTGGTCCGTAAGCATTGATGAATGTCATACCCTCATCGTACATGCGCTGTATCAAAGCTGGGTTGATGCTTTCACCTGCGACAATGATCTGTTTTATGCTCCGCACGTCTGAGATGTCAAGCTGTGACAGAAGTGATGGGGTCATGTGGACATAAGTTACTTGATTATTCTTGAGATAGGCTGTAAATGCTGCTTGATCCATCCAGAGTTCATCTGGTGTAACAACTAATGGATAGCCGTTTAGCACGCCTAAAAAGATTTGCTCGACTGAGACGTCAAAGACATAGTTTGAGAAGAAAAGAATCGTTTCTGCGTCTTCAAGCGCATAAGCTTCCACCAGTGCTGGGATGAGATTGTTCACATGACGATGCTCTAGCATCACACCTTTTGGTTTCCCAGTTGTTCCCGAAGTGAAAATAATGTAAGCAAGGCTTGCTGGTGTTAATGCCACTTCTGGGGCTGTTGCTGGGTAAGCTGATAGATCAAGCGCACGGATGATCGTTGATGTCGTTACATTCGAGGCGTATTTTGCTTCTACGAATGTCGTTTTCAACTCAGCTGCACTTTCGATATAAGTGATCCGTTCTTGCGGGAATTGTGGACTAATTGGCACGTAAGCACCACCAGCTTTTAGAATCCCTAAGATACTGATGATCATCCATTCGCTTCGATCGAGAAGAAGTCCGACTTTATCTTCTGGCTTGAGTTCGTAGGTTTCGATTAAATAATGAGCCAGCTTGTTTGCTTTTGCATCTAATTCTGCGTACGTCAAAACAAGATCGTTATAAACGACTGCTGGTTGATTTGGTGTCTTTTTCACTTGCTCCTCGAAAAGCTTGGTGATCGTCTCATCTGTTGGATAAGTGGCATAGTCACTGCCCATCTCTTCAAACAGTTCTTGTTTTTCTATGGGTAGCAATACACTTAGTTCCTGAATCGGTTGATTAACATTTGTGACGATTTGGTCTAGTAAGGAAGTCAATCTGTCAAAATATGTTTGAATGGTTGAATGGCTAAACAGTGAAGTGGCATATGTTAACTCAATCAAAAATTGATCTTTGTCGTCGGATAAAGTGAAGCTTAGGTCCATTTGAGCTGGGACATTGACTGGTTCTAGCATTTGCGCCCCTGGAATAGGTGTTGCAGCTTCGTTGTTTTGATACACAACTAACACATCAAACAATGGATTTCTTGAATGATCGCGCGTTTTAACCACACGATCCACCACATCTTCAAATGGGTAGATTTGATGATCTTGAGCTGCTAACGATTGCGTCTTCAACTCTTCTAAGTAGCTCACAAATGTCTTAGTACCATTTGGTTTCATACGCATCGCTAACGTATTCACGAACATCCCAAGCATATGCTCTGTGTCTCGATGAATCCGCCCGCTAATTGGTGAGCCAATAATCAGATCATCTTGGTTCGCTAATTTTGCGAGCAAGACGCTAATTAAAGCCATAAAGAACATGTACGCTGTCGTGTTGCAAGCTTGAGTCAGTTCTTTGATTTTCTGTGAAGTTGCTGCATCAAGCATCAGCTTTTGGCTAGCGCCTGTAAATACTTGCTCTGCTGGGCGGGAGTAATCTGTTGGCAATTCCAAGACTGGATAATCAGCTAAACTCGTTACCCAGTACGCCTCTGACGCATTTAAGTCTTGTACTTTCATCCATTCGCTATAATCTTTATATTGACGATCAGGAATTGGCAAGGCGATCTCTTCCATTAATTGGTTCATCTCGTTAATGAAAAGCGTGATTGACATTCCGTCGCTAATGATATGATGCATATCAACAAACAAGTAATCTCGCGCTTCTGTTCGGGCGATTTTGACGCGATACAGTGGCCCTGTTTCTAAGTTAAATGGTTCGACTATGCGCGCATACCAGTCGCTTACTTCTGCTTCTTGGATTTCTGTTGCTAACACATTAATTTTTTGTCGCGCTGAAATAACCTGCACCAATTCTCCCGCTTCTTCAGTAAAGGTTGTTCTTAAAATTTCATGTCGCGCTGTCAATTGATTGAGTGCGCTTGCTAGCTTTGCTTCATCTAAATGACGATCGAATCTCAACACGCCCGGCATGTTATACATCACTTCATCTGGATTGAATTTCCACAGCAAGTACATCCGCTTTTGGGTGCTACTCATCTCATAGACTTCTTTCACCTCAGCTTGCGGAATGCGTTCGTATTGACTTTCGGCGAGACCTTCGATTAATGCAGCTAATTGGCTTACTTTTGGTGCATCAAAGACATGTCTCACTTGAACAGCCTTGCTTGTTTTCTCTGCTAACAAATTCGCTAGCCTTAGTGCTCGTAGCGAATGCCCACCTAGCTTGAAAAAGTCATCATTTAGCCCAACTTTGTCGCGCTCTAGTACGTCTTCGTAGCTAGTAGCCACAAGTGTTTCAAATGCTGTGCTTGGTGCCACATACGCTGCTGAGGAATCAAAACTGATTTCTGGCAAAGCTCTGTGATCTAATTTCCCATTCACTGTTAGCGGAAATTCGCGCATATGCTGATAACCCGATGGAATCATAAACTCTGGTAATCTCTTGCTTATTTCTTGATCCAAAACATCATTTGATATGGCTTCTTCCGCCACATAATACGCACCCAAGTATTGCGTTCCTACTTCACCTATTGCGGTTACATAGGCTTGCTTGATCCCAGGTATCTGGAGTAATGTTTCTTCGATCTCGCCTAATTCGATCCGGTAGCCGCGTATCTTGACTTGGAAATCAGTACGCCCATGATACTCTAATGGCCCATCCTCAAGCATGCTTACCAAATCGCCCGACTGGTACAGACGCTCATTCCAACCCGCTGCTTTTTGGGCTTCTGTCTGGAATGGGTTTGCAATAAACCTTTCTGCTGTCAACTCTGGCTGATTCACATAGCCTCTCGACACTTGAACGCCACCGATATATAACTCACCGATCGTGCCTCTTGGTACTAAACGCCTTGACTGATCTAAAATATAAACAGTTGTATTTGCCGCTGGTGTTCCAACAAAATTCCGCTTCTCTGTTCCATCATACTCATAAGTCGATGTCGTAATCGTTGTCTCTGCCGGACCATAAGCATTAATAAAGCGAACACCTAATTGTCCTACCTTTTCAACCAATTGTGGCGTTACACTCTCCCCCCCAGCCAAAACATACTTAAGCTGTGAAATAGAAGCTAGATCTGCTTGCAAAAGAAAGGATGGCGTCATCTCAATATACGTCACTTTGTGCGCATTCAAATAATTGGTGAATTTCTGTTGATCCATCCATAACCTGTCCGGCATCACAACCATTGGATAACCATTTAATAGCGGCAAGAAAACTTGCTCACCTACGGCATCAAAGACATAATTAGCGAAAAATAGCGTTGTCTCTTTTTTATCTGCCTCAAAGCCATAAGTTTTTGTTAGTGATAAAATGATATTCGTCACACTTTGATGCTCAACCATAACACCTTTCGGACGACCTGTTGTTCCCGAAGTAAATAAGATATAGGCAAGATTAGCTGAGGTGAGCTCTGTTACAGGATTGTGGATTGAATAACGCGTCAAATCAAGTTCTCTAATACTGGTAGCTTCCGATACCTGTGACGCATAATTCGCTTCTACCAACGTCGTTTTGAGCGCTGCAATTTCTTCAATATACGTGATTCGATCTTGCGGATACTCAGGACTAATCGCAACATAAGCAGCCCCCGCTTTGAGGATGGCTAAAATACTAATGATCATCCATTCGCTCCTGTCGAGTAATAAGCCGATCTTGTCTTCCGGCTTGATGGCATACGTTTCAATCAAATAATGCGCCAACTGATTCGCTTTCTCATTTAATTCCGCATATGTCAATGTCACATCATTGTAAATAACGGCTGTCGCGTCTTGGTTCTTTGCAACCTGCTCCTCGATTAATGCCACAAGTGTCTTGTCTTTTGGATATGGCGTGTACTGACTTCCCATCGCCATCGTTAACGCATATTCTTCCTCTTTAAGCAACACATTCAGATCTTTGATCGCTCGATTTTCATCTGCTAACACTTGTTCCAGTAATTGAGTGAAGCGGACTAAATAACGCTCGATGGTTTCCTGACTGAAAAGTGAAGTCGCATAGGTTAAGTCGAGATAAGTCTTTGCGCCATCATCTGCTAGATTAAAAGTCAAATCAAACTTTGCTGATGCATGAACCTCCTCAAAGCTAACTGTCCCCATTAGTGGCGCGATTGCTTCATTATTCTGATACACCATCAAAACATCAAAGATTGGATTTCTTGACCGATCTCTACTTTCAACGATTTGATCCACCAAATCCTCAAATGGATACATCTGGTGATCTTGCGCCTCTAATGTCTGCTGCTTTAATTCTTCCAAATAGCTGGCAAATGACTTCTCTGGCTGCGGTGAAACGCGCATCGCTAACGTATTAACAAACATCCCAAGCATCGCCTCCGTATCGCGATGTGTGCGCCCACTCACCGGTGAACCAATGACTAAATCATCTTGATTGGATAACTTGCCAAGTAAAACACTAATTAATCCCATAAAGAACATATACGCTGTCGAATTTGTCTTTTGGATCAAAGCTTTAACTTGTTCAGTAGTAGCTTCATCCAAGATTAGCTGCTCTGTTGCACCTGCAAACGCCTGCTCTCTTGGGCGCGGGTAATCTGTTGGCAATTCTAATACTGGATAGTCTTCTAAATGCGCCACCCAATACTTTTCTGATTCACTCAAGTCTTGGAGCTTTAACCATTCGCTGTAATCTTTATATTGACGATCGAATATTGGCAATGGCATACTTGACATTAATTGATTGATCTCACTAGCGAAGATGTTACTACTCATCCCATCACTGATAATATGATGCATATCCACAAAGACATAATCGCGCGCTTCCGTTCTGATGAGTTCCAAGCGATACAATGGACCGTTCTCCAAGTCAAATGGCTTAACTGCTTGCGCATACCAAGCTTTAACGTCTGCTTCCCTCAGCTCGTGAACCGTTACTTCGATTTCAACCCATGCTGAAATAACCTGAACGAGCATTTCTGCTTGCTCAGTAAACCTTGTTCTTAATATTTCATGACGTGAACTGATCTCATTAACTGCTTTGGTGAGCTCGGTTTCATCTAAGTGACTCTCAAATTTCATCATCGCTGGCATGTTATACGCCACTTCTTGCGGACTCAACTTCCAAAGCAAATACATCCGCTTCTGAGTAGAACTCATTGCGTACGCTGACTTCTCCTCAGCTATCGGAATCCGCTCGTAAGTACCCTCACCAAGACTTTCTAACACATTCGCTAACTCCACAACTCTCGAAGATTCAAAGATATGCTTGATCTGAACCTCTTTACCTGTTCGCTCTTCAAGTAAGTTCACCAATCTCAATGCTCGTAACGAATGACCACCCAGCTTGAAGAAATCATCATTGATACCCACCTGATCAACCTCAAGGATCGTTTCAAAACTCGATGCCACG
>Ga0131853_10006234_pt1 | contig 21554 bp, 27 predicted proteins | sample TergutLab28metaG_FD_92764 | JGI IMG/M metagenome (GOLD analysis project Ga0131853, IMG submission 92764) | Labiotermes labralis P1 segment gut microbial communities from Petit-Saut dam, French Guiana - Lab288 P1 (version 2) (version 2) | ecosystem: Host-associated > Arthropoda: Insects >... | reverse complement strand
GCGGCGGCTCGCACTCGGCGTCGGCCGGGCAATACTCAAAGTGCCAGGGCGTAGCAAATAATGTCAGCGTGGCCTGAACGCCGGGCGGCAGGGCAGCCTGGGTGGTACTCATCGCATCTCCCGGCAGCCGGGTCTCGGTGGTGGGCGGCGGCGGACCGGGCACGCCGGGTACCCAGGCCACATCGAAGGGGTTACCCGGCACCAGGGCATCTTCGGGGGTGGGGGCAATGCGGGTAAAACTGGCTGCGGCCAACACCGGCGCCTCCGCCCGGATCGCCACGGCGTGTGTTCCAGCGGGCAGGCCACCAAGCGAAATCTCGAACACCGTGTTCGGCGGCAACTCATCCTGCCAGTTCTGGAACCCTGCCACCGGTCCATCCTCCCCGTACACCGACAGTGCCACCTGCACCGGCTCATCGCCGGGGGCGAGCAGACGCAGCATGGGAGCGTTCGCTTCGCCTGCGGCCTGACCATCAGAAACCAGCCCGGTAATCACGACGCGCTCTCTCGCAGCCGCCACGGGAACGATAAGATCGGTGCCCATCGGGATCAATCCATCGAGGCGCTGCACCTGTAGGCTCGCGGCCACGCGGCCACCAACGGCGAGTACCTGCACGGCGAGCAGGCGCTCTCCGGGGGCCACGGCCTCCAGCCGCACCTGCTCGGCCGCGCCGGGACCAACCACAAACTGGCCTTGAGCGCCAAGCGAGACCGGCCCGGCCTCGCCATAGACGCGCAGGGTGATGGTGGCCGACTGCTCGCCGGGGTTGGTGACGGTGAGTACGGCCGTTGAACCTACCGCGGTATCGCCGCCGATGAGCCATTGCGAGGTGGCCGGTTCGGTACAGGGCGCGGCAGCCAGGCCGCGCAGATCGCCGAGGGTGGTTACCGCCGCGATGGCCCCGGCCGCATGGAACGGCGCATCCTGTTTAGGCTGGGCCACCAGCAACGAGCCGACGTGTTGGTCCGGGGGGAGCGGCGTCGCACGGACCACAGCATTTACTCCGAAGGGAATCGGGTCGGGTTCACCACCCAGCAGCCCCCAGGCGGCGGTGACCGGCATCCCAATCACCCCGACGGCAATCGTAGAAGTGGTGGGCACGGGGCTGGTGGCGAAGTCCTCATCGAAATCGGCGCCGACCGGCAGGCGAGCCGGAGGTGGACAAACCAACGTGACCGGACCGGGTGCAACCTGCACCGTCTGCGTCAAGTGGGCGACATCGCGATACCTGGAGTCCGTCGGCACGATGCTGGTGGCCACCGAACCGCCAAACGCGGCCACCGCCACCAACGCGCCGACAGCGGCCAACCCAGAGGCGGCTAGACCCGCCGTCCGGAGGGAATTCCTCACCACGCCTACCTCCCCCGCCGGCGGCCCACCGGCAGCGCCAACAACGCGAACACCGCAATTACCAGTCCCATTCCGGTCAACCAAAGCCCATGCCGTGGATGCTGGAACGAAACCGTCAAGGTCATACCCATCTCAGCCATGCCCGCGTCAAAAGCTTGCAGCCCATCGGCCTCTACGGCGACGAGTTGATGTTCGGCCACCGCATGGTGCCCAGCTAGGCGAGCGACCCAGTTTGGGCTGGCGGTGGCGGCCAGCATCAACCGGGTAGGACCGCTCCCTTTCTCCACGGGGGTTCTCACGCTGATTGAACCTCGCTGCGAGGGCAAAACCGAAGATGGCTCCCCAGGGTAGATGAGCCATGCCCAACCCGGCTCTGGGCGGTCATCGACGGCAACGCGCCACAACAACACCCCGTCACCCTCGGTGACGCGAATCAGGCCAGGCACCATGTCGAGGGTGGCGGCGAGATCGGTCCTACCTCCGTAATTGCCGGGCGGCAGTTGGACGGCGCCGATACCCAGATCGGCCAACGCTACGGCCAGATTGGGGTCGGCACCGACAGAAACCTCGGCGGCGAGCTGCCCAATATGGCCACGCCCGGCGGCGGGTACGGGGGCCGACGGCGGACCGGTCACTACCGGAACGGCAACAGAGGCGTCGATCAGCCAGGTGCCATCGGCCCGCAGTAGTGTCCACTCCACCACACCCTCGGATTGCTGCAATTGCAGCACGCGAGCGGAGCGGGCGCCATCTTGCATCTGGCGACCAATGGCGGGCACGACGCCTCCCCGAGAGGCCCGCAGATCGCCCACCGCTCCGTCGTTGGCGGCGGTAACCGCCCAAGCGGTGAAACCTGCGATGGGCAGCAACGCAAAGGCGCCCACGGCCACCAGGCCAAGAGCGCGACGTGCCCGACGCGGCGTGTGTTCCCCCTCAGCTAGCTCCGGCGACTCGCTCCGCTCGCGCAGGTTGGCGTTATTCGGAGCCGGTAGCGCCAGGAGCGCCGCGGCACCACAGGCCAGCATCAAGACGGACAAGCCAGCCGTCGGCGCAAAGCCAGCGGCGACGGACACCAGAGCCAACATCAGGCCAATCGCCGCAAGCAGCCAGGCCAGGCGAACCGCGCCCGCTCGGCGGCGGAACAGGGCCATAACTGCGAAACCGAGCACTACTACCGTAAGCAAAATGGTCGGAGCCAGTTCACGGGCCTGCGCCCCAGTAATCTGGGCAAACCCGGCCCACTCATCCGGCAGGGCGGGCTGGCCGAGCAGCAAGGCCGGGCCGGTGGATCGGTTGGTCGCAACCAGGGGCTGCCAGCCGGTGCCAATACCCGCACCAGGGGCGCCGAGCGGGTCGGCGAGCAGATGCCGGAGGTCAACGTCTAGCAGCACCCGCCACCAGAAGGGGGCGCCGACTACGAGGGCGGGGAGCAGGGTCAGGGGCAAGATGCGTCGAGCGCGAGGAGCGGCGATGACGGCGACTAGCACGGTCAGGATTGCCACTGGGAGCAGCGCCGGGGCGGCGGCCACCGCGATGGCCAGCAGCAGCCCGGCGGCGCCAGCGGCGCCGAGAGAGCCGCGACGGGGTGAGGCGGGGGCGACCCTCTGGCCTGGGTCCGGCGACTCGCTCCGCTCGCGCAGGATGACATGATCCACCCCAGCAACAATCCCCGACGCCAGGTCAGATGAACCACCACAAGGGATGACATGATCTACCCCAGCAGCAGGGATCTCTGCGTTCAAACCAAACGAGTCGCCGGGCGCTACGTCATTCTGCGCGGAGGGAGCGCCAGCGAGCGGAGTCGCAGAACCTAGAGATGTGGAGGTGGTTTCGGCAGGCTCAACCACCGGGGGAGACTCAACCACCAGGGAAGGAGAGGAAGGCGAATCAAGCCAACCGCTCTCTTCTGGGAGGGCCAGCTCGGAAACGTCATCGCGGGCTTGGGCGCCAATTGTCCGAATCAGGGCGAGCGCCACCCACGGCAGCGTCACATGCGTAATCACGGCACCGAGGCGGCCGGTGGAGAGCGCAAAAAGAAATGTTGGCGTGGCCGCCCAGGCCAGGGCGGCCACGCCTCGCGCCCACACCACGCGGGTGAAAGCCCCGGCGGCAAACCATCCGGCCAGCGTGGCTAGCGGGATCGCGGTCAGCACCATCAGGTTCACGGCCAGTTGCAGGGAACCGCCAGCCAACGCCGTCGCCACCGTCAATACAAGCAGCAGCGGGTCACCGGGGGCGGCGCTGCCCAACACCTCCATGTTCCAGCCGGAGGTGGCGGCTGTCCAAACATCGCCGAGCGTGCCCGGCGCCGACAGCAAAGAGCCGCCGACAACCCGTCCGCCACCGAGCAGCGGGCCAAGCCAGGCGCCAAACACAACCATCGTCGCTCCGATGGCCAAGACCAGCACCACGGCAAGCCCGGTTCGGCGATGCGATGCAAGCCTACGCAGTTCGGCGCGTTCTAAGTCACCCGGTCGCCACCTGGCACGGGCGGCCTCGGCCCGGGCGAGCTGGATGTCGCGCCATTCGTCGTAGACCTGCCGCCATGAAGCCAGCAGGGGTCTAAGCACGCGACGCGGCACCGTGGCGGTGCGAGCGGCATTCCACCGAGCATGTAGCAACGGCACCACGCGCATGGCATTCCACAGTGCGGCACCAATTTCGGCCCGGGCTTGTCGCGGCTCTTTGAGCGCCAGCCGGAAGGCGGCGGCGATGGGCGCCCAGAGCAACATGCCCAGCCAGGCGAGAGGCAGCAGGGGGGCGGAAACGTGCACCAAGCGGTGATATAGCTGGCTGCGGCGGCGCTGCGCGAAGGACGCGGACTCCGTGATTTCGGCTGGTGGCCTCCGCAACTGCCGACCCTGCTCCTCCGATGGGTCTTGGGAATCGCGCAGGCCAAGCAGGGAGGCTTGAGCATGGTGGACCACGGCAGCGGGCACCACCACCACCCGGCCTCCGGCGCGGCGAGCGCGGCGGCACAGGTCAAGGCCGTCGCCGAAGACGCCATACCCAGGGTCGGTGCCGCGCAGACTCTGCCACACCTGGGTGCGTACCAAAGCCCCAGCCAACCCGACGGCAAGTACATCCTCGCGCGAATCATGTTGGCCCTGGTCGATCTCAGTATCGTCGATGCTGGTCATGCGACGCCCCAGCGGCGAAACGGTGTGCCCAACCTCAATTAGCAGATTGCTGGTGCTTAAGGAGGCGGGAGTGCCATCTTCCATCACGGCCCAGCGTCGCTGCTTTGGGCCAGCAATCACCACGGCCGGATGGTTTTCGACGTGACGGAGCAGCGTCGCCAATGCGTCGTACTCCGGCACCGAATCGTCGTGGATCAGCCATAACCACTCCGCTGCGGAACCAAGACCCTGAGCAAGAGCCTGGTTAACCGCCTGCCCCAAGGTGCGCGCATTCGGTGCGGTGAGCCAACATTCACTCTCCGGCAGGTCGTCAGGCCTCTGCAAAGCTCCGTTTGCGGAAACATCGATCACCAAAACCTCGTCCGGCGCGCGATCCTGGGCGCGCACCGCCGCCAGGGTGGTGGGCAGAAAAGGGGTGTCTCCGTCCGTAACCACCACTGCGGTCACCGCGATCTGTGGCGGGATAGCCCCGGTCGTCTCGACAGTCATAGCCCGTCAATCATCGTCCGAACTCGGCACATTCCGGGGGATTTCCTAACCTCGGCGGGTCGAAGATCCTGCGCGGAGGGCCGTTGGTCTGGGTCCTGCGACTCGCTGCGCTCGCGCAGGATGACGTTGGGTGTTGTGCGCGTGCTGGATGACGGTTTCGTTGAACTCATCGGCCGCTGATGAAGGTGAGTGCTGTGCGCGCGGGATGGCGGCGCCGTGGCTAGCCGACTGCCAGTTCGAGATTTGCCTTCTTCAGCTTGCGACGCTCGCGTTCAGAGAGACCACCCCAGATGCCGAAGCGCTCATCGTTGGCCAACGCGTAGTCGAGGCACTCGGCTCGCACCTCGCAACCGCCGCAGACCTTTTTTGCCTCCCGGGTAGAACCGCCCTTCTCGGGGAAGAACGCCTCGGGGTCAGTCTGCGCGCACAGGGCGCGTTCCTGCCAGCTCGGCAGTGCCTCCTCTTCCAGCGGCGTGTCAAACAGGGGCAACACGGGGGCGAGACGCTCGGTCGAACGACGCATCTCAACGGGGGCTTCTTCCCCGTCTAGCAAATGCCACACGACGAACTCTCCTCCCAGGCTCTCAGAAACTGCATGGATGGAATTACACGCGTGTCCTTTAGGTTAAGTCAAACTGAGATGTGGTATTTGGGGAAAACTCCCCAAACCTGTCTCATTGTGATCGAAAGCGCTGCGCCAAATGACGCTCCCGCATGGCTGCGGCCAGAAACCCCGGCGTGGTCTGTTGACGCCCGGGAGACAGATTCAGACGGTGTTGGCGAGCCAATTTAGGCCGATACCGGCCAGGACGCGGTTGGTGATCTCCGGCACGTCACCCATCGCGTCCACTTCCACCAGCAGCCCACGCTCCCGGTATTCATCGACGAGGGGCGCCGTCTGTTCGGCGTAGATGCGCAAGCGTTTGGCGATCAACTCGGGGGTGTCGTCGGAACGGCCCTGCACGATGGCACGATGCTCCATCCGCTCGGTAACCGCCTCGGTATCCACCCGCAGATAGATGACGCCGTTCAAGGTCCAGCCGAACTCGGCGACCATGTCGTCGAGGTCTCTGACCTGTCCGGCCGTACGCGGGTACCCATCGAGTACGAACCCGCCCTTGACGTCTTCCTTGAGCAGCCGGTCGCGCAGCATGGCGTTGGTGACATAGTCGGGCACCAACTCACCACGGTTAATGTACGACTGCGCCTGCACACCGAACTCCGTAAACAGCAGGATGTTCGCGCGGAACAGATCGCCGGTGGAAATCGCGGGCATCCCCAGGTGTTCGGCCAGGCGCGCGGCCTGCGTGCCCTTGCCGGACCCTTGCGGACCCATAATCAGCAGCCGGGGGGCCGTTGATTGGGAGACGGGGCGACCCCGTCGGATGGTGGTGGTAGAGGGACGTGAAACGCCGGTGTTTCCTTGCGAGAGGGACGAACCGGGTTGGGTCACTTAAGGAATCCTTCGTAATGACGCTGTTGGAGTTGGGAGTCGATCTGCTTGACCGTCTCGAGGCCAACGCCCACCATAATCAAGATGGACGTACCACCGAACGGCAGGTTGGCGCTCATACCGAGGAACACGACGATCAGGGTCGGGATCAGGGCGATAAGCACCAGGTAGATGGCGCCCGCAGTGGTAATGCGGGTACTCACGAATTGCAGGTACTGGGCGGTCGGGCGACCGGCGCGGATGCCGGGCACGAAGCCGCCATACTTCTTCATGTTGTCCGAAACCTCATCCGGGTTGAACGAGATGGAGGTGTAGAAGAAGCAGAAGAACAGGATCAGCAGCGAGTACGTCGCGATGTATAGCGGGGCGTCCTGCGCGGCTAGGTTGGTCATGACCCAGTGAACCCACGGCGAGTTCGGCTGGAAATTCTCGTCCAGGCTGGTGTCGCCGAACTGGGCGACAAGCGTGGGTACCGCCAAAATGGAGGAGGCGAAGATCACCGGGATAACACCGGCCATGTTGATCTTGATCGGAATGTAGGTGGAGGTGCCGCCGTACATCTTGCGACCCACCATGCGCTTGGCATATTGCACGGGAATGCGGCGCTGCGACTGCTCCACGTAGACCACCAGGCCAACGACGAGGACGATCACGGCCACCAGCACGATGATGTTGCGCACGCCGTGGTCGCCACGGGCCACGGAGAGCAGCCCGCCGGGGAAGCCAGCGACGATGGAGGTGAAGATCAGCAGCGACATGCCGTTGCCAACGCCACGCTCGGTGATTAGCTCACCCAGCCACATGATGAGGCCGGTACCGGCGGTCATGGTGATGACCAGCAGCACCATCGTCACCAGGGAGGTGTCGGACAATACGTTGTGCATACAGCCGGGGAACAGCACGCCCGCCCGCGCGGTGGTAAGCACCGTGGTGGATTGCAGGATCGCCAGGGCGATGGTCAGGTAACGCGTGTACTGCGTCATCTTGGCCTGACCGGCCTGGCCCTCCTTGTGCAGAACCTCGAATCGCGGAATCACCACGCGGAGCAGCTGGATGATGATGCTCGCGGTGATGTAGGGCATGATGCCGAGCGCGAACACGGACAGTTGCAGCAAGGCGCCGCCGCTGAAGGTGTTAATCAGTCCCAGCAGGCCGGCTCCGTCGGCATCGGCCACACAGGCGCGCACGTTCGTGTAATCCACGCCCGGCGCCGGAATGAACGAGCCAAGACGGAAGATCGCCATGACTGCGATAGTGAACAGCAGCTTGCGCCGCAGGTCAGGCGTGCGGAACGCCCGGGCGAATGCGGTAAGCACCTATTCCTCCAAGCCCACCGAAGCGGGAAGTTGTGCCGGATGACCCGGCGAAATTCGATAACCAGTACGGGAGTCTATCGGCAAGTTACTTGTACTCGCCATCGCCCGACACGGTTGTGGGGTTTGTGTTGCGCCAAAGCGGGGTTGGGACGGTGAGGCGACCCCAACCCCGCTCAGCGGTTAATCCTTGCCAACGATGGTGCCACCGGCGGCCAAGATTTTCGTCTGGGCCGAGGCCGACACCTTATCGACGTCGATGTCCAACTTAACGGCGATCTCGCCGTTGCCGAGTACCTTGACGGGCTGGTTCTTGCGAACCGCACCCTTGGCGACAAGGTCCGCGACGGTGACCTGGCCACCCTCGGGGAACAGTTCGCCCAGCTTGTCCAGGTTGACCACTTGGTATTCAACGCGGAACGGGTTCTTAAACCCGCGCAGCTTGGGCAGGCGCATGTGAATCGGCATGGAGCCACCCTCAAAGCGGGCGGGAACCTGGTAGCGGGCCTTCGTACCCTTGGTACCACGACCGGCGGTCTTACCCTTGGAGCCTTCACCACGACCAACGCGGGTCTTGGCGGTCTTGGCGCCGGGGGCAGGACGCAGGTGGTGCACCTTTAGGGGGTGAACGGCCGGGGTCTCCTCGACTGTGGCCTTCGGAGCAGCCTTAGCGGCTGGCTTCTTGGCCTCAGCCTTGGGGGCAGCCACCTTAGCCTCGGTCTTTTCCGCGGTCGGCTCAGCCTTCGGCGCGGCCTTCTTAGCGGCCGGAGCCTTTTTGACGGCAGGAGCGGTTTCGACCGGTTCAACCACCGGAGAATCCTTCTTCTCGTCAGCCATAATCAGTCAACCTCCTCAACGGTAACCAGGTGTGAGACGGTGTTAATCATGCCGCGAATCTCCGGGCGATCCTCGTGAATGGCCGTGCGGCCAATCTTCTTAAGGCCCAGCGTGCGCAGCGTCTCGCGCTGATTCTGCTTGCCGCCGATGGCGGACTTGGTCTGAGTCACCTTGAGCTTAGCCATCAGGCACCTACCTTCTCTGCCGCTTCCTTGCGCGCCGCCAGGCCAGCGGCCTGAGCGCGGAGCAGAACCGGCGGGGCTACGTCCTCAACCGGCAGCCCACGACGGCGGGCCACGTCGGCCGGCGATTCGAGCTGCTTTAGGGCAGCGACGGTCGCATGGACGATGTTGATTGCGTTGGCGGAGCCGAGCGACTTGCTCAGGATGTCGTGAACGCCGGCGCATTCCAGGACGGCACGCACGGGGCCACCGGCGATTACGCCGGTACCTGGGCTGGCCGGACGCAGGAAGACGACGCCAGCGGCGGCCTCACCCTGGGTGGGGTGCGGGATGGTGCCTTGGATGCGGGGGACGCGGAAGAAGTTCTTCTTCGCCTCCTCGACGCCCTTGGCAATGGCCGCGGGCACCTCCTTGGCCTTCCCATAGCCGACACCTACGGTGCCGTCGCCGTCGCCAACCACCACAAGAGCGGTGAAGCTAAACCGGCGACCACCCTTGACAACCTTAGAAACGCGGTTGATCGCCACGACACGCTCGACAAAGGGACTCTTCTCCACCTCGCGGGGGGAATTGCGGCGGTCGTCGCGACGGTTGTTGCGACGGCCATCGTTGTTGTTCTCAGAGGTGCCAGTGGCGGCACCGGTACGCTGTCCAGCAGCCATCACAGCTCCAATCCTGCTTCGCGGGCGCCGTCCGCAACTGCGGCGACACGGCCGTGGTACTTGTTGCCACCGCGGTCGAAGACCACGGCTTCGATGCCAAGAGCCTTGGCACGCTCGGCGACCAGTTCGCCGACCTTGCGGGCCTTGTCCCGCTTGTCGCCCTTCATGACCCGCAGGTCGGCCTCTAGGGTCGAGGCCGAGGCCACCGTCTTGCCGACGGTGTCGTCGACAACCTGGGCCACCATGTGCCGGTTGGAACGGGTCACCACCAGGCGGGGACGGGTGGGGGTGCCGTGCAGCTTCTTGCGCAAGCGCAGGTGGCGGCGCTGGCGGGCAACATTTTTGCCCTTGCCCATAATCTTGACAGCCATCACTTACCAGCCTTTCCGACCTTGCGGCGGACGACCTCGCCGGCGTAGCGAATACCCTTGCCCTTATACGGCTCGGGCTTGCGGAGCTTGCGAATGTTCGCGGCAACCTCGCCAACTTGCTGCTTGGAAATGCCCGACACCGAGAACCTGGTGGGGCTTTCCACCGCGAAGGTGATGCCCTCGGGCGGGTCGATCACGACGGGGTGCGAGAAGCCGAGGGCGAAGTCGAGCGAGTTGCCCTTGGCGGTGACGCGGTAACCGGTACCGACGATCTCCAGCTTCTTCTCGTAGCCTTCCGTGACCCCAACAACGATGTTGTTCAGCAGGGTGCGGGTCAGGCCGTGACGGGCGCGGGAGTCGCGCTCGTCATCTGGGCGGGTCACCTCGATGGTGCCATCCTTGAGTTCAACCCTGATGGGGGCGACGACCGCGTGTTCAACGGTGCCCTTGGGGCCTTTGATGGTCACGTTCGAGCCATCGATCTTTACGTCCACCCCGGCGGGTACCGGAACGGGGATTTTGCCGATTCTTGACATGGCGATTCTCCTTTCCGATTACCAGACGTAGGCGAGCACTTCACCGCCGACGCCCTTGGCCTGAGCCTGGCGGTCGGTGAGAAGGCCGGATGAGGTGGACAGGATGGCCACACCGAGACCGCCGAGAACCCTGGGCAGCTCGGTTGACTTGGCGTACTTACGCAGGCCCGGCTTGGATACGCGGCGGATGCCCGCCAGGGCACGTTCGCGGTTTTCGCCGTACTTCAGCGTGATGGTGAGCGTCTTGCCCACTCGGGCGTCCTCGACGGCGAAACCGGTGATGAAGCCTTCGGCCTTCAGAATCTCCGCAATGCGAAGCTTCAGCTTGGACGACGGCATCTCGACGGTTTCATGGTGCGCCGAGTTGGCGTTGCGCAGACTGGTAAGCATGTCTGCAATGGGGTCGGTCATTGTCATCTGGGCACTTGCCCTTCCTCGCCGCGGTTTCCGCCCGGCGCTCGTGAAACTTTAAGTTCACGGGTCCCGGATGGACCTACGACGTTGTTTGGTTGTCCCGCCGAGGCGAGCCAGTGTTACTTATTTACCAACTGCTCTTGGTGACGCCGGGCAGTTCGCCCCGGTGGGCCATCTCCCTCAGGCAGATACGGCACAGGCCGAACTTGCGGTACACCGACTGCGGGCGACCGCAGCGCTGGCACCGCGTGTAGCCGCGCACCTTGAACTTCGGCTTGGCGTTAGCCTTGTTGATAAGGGCTTTCTTTGCCATCAGTCCATCTCCTTGAAGGGGAAGCCGAGCTGGCGAAGCAGCGCGCGACCCTCGTCGTCATTCGTCGCGGTGGTCACCACCGTGATGTCCATACCGCGGACCCGGTCGATCTTGTCCATGTCGATCTCGTGGAACATCGACTGCTCCGTAAGCCCGAAGGTGTAGTTGCCACGACCGTCGAACTGCTTGGGCGATAGGCCACGGAAGTCGCGGATACGCGGCAGGGCCACCGACAGCAGCCGGTCCAGGAACTCCCACATGCGGTCGCCGCGTAGCGTGGCGTGCGCGCCAATCGGCATGCCCTCACGCAGCTTGAACTGGGCGATAGACCGACGGGCCTTGGTGACCATCGGCTTTTGGCCGGTGATTACCGTCAGGTCGCGGATGGCACCCTCGATGAGCTTGGAATCCTTGGCGGCCTCGCCGACACCCATGTTCACCACGATCTTGGTGAGGCTGGGGACCAGGGAGACGTTCGAGTAGTTGAACTGCTCGGTCAGGGCCGGGACGATCTCGTCACGGTAGCGCGTCTTGAGGCGGGGCGTTGCCGGAGCCTCGATAGCGGTTTGCGTCATCAGATGTCCTTCCCAGAGCGCTTGGCGATCCGCACGCGGACGGTGCGTTCCCGACCATCGCGAGTAACCTTCTCCTCGCGATAACCAACCCGGGTGCCCTTCTTGGTTTCCGGGTCGATCAGCATCACGTTGGAGACGTGGATCGGAGCCTCGACGGTTTCGATACCGCCTGTCTTGGTGCCACGGTTCGACTGACCAGCCTTGACATGCTTGGTGACGCGCTGGACGCCCTCAACCACAACGCGGTCGGTGTCACGGAACACTTCGAGCACGCGGCCCGTCTTGCCCTTGTCACGACCGGCGATGACAATCACCTGGTCGCCCTTCTTGATCTTTGCCATATCAGAGCACCTCCGGGGCCAGCGAGATGATCTTCATGTACCTCTTGTCGCGCAGCTCGCGACCAACCGGACCGAAGATGCGCGTACCGCGCGGCTCGCCATCCGCCTTGAGGATGACTGCGGCGTTCTCGTCAAACTTGATGTAGGAACCGTCTGGACGGCGGCGTTCCTTGGCGGTCCGGACGATGACGGCCTTGACGACCTCGCCCTTCTTCACGTTGCCGCCTGGGATTGCGTCCTTAACGGTGGCGACGATCACGTCGCCAATACCGGCGTAGCGGCGCCCGGATCCACCGAGAACACGGATGCACAAGATTTCCTTGGCTCCCGAGTTGTCGGCGACCTTAAGCCGCGACTCCTGCTGGATCATGCTTACTCCTGTCGTCGCACTGGTTCTCGCCCCCGTTTGTGGCGGGCACAAGCCTGGTCGAACGGATTGAAAGGTTGGTGGCCCCGCACCCGCATACGTGTGTCACGCAGCGCGCGGCCGGTTGAGCAGTCTACGCCGCCCAAGCCCCAAACAGGAACTAGGGCGGCGAGACTCTCGATGGGTTAACTACTTGGCCTTCTCAACGATCTCCACCAGACGCCACCGCTTGGTCGCGGATAGCGGGCGGGTCTCCATGATTAGCACCAGGTCACCGACGCCGGCCGCGTTGGCCTCGTCGTGCACCTTGACCTTGGTGGTGCGACGGATGATCTTGCCGTAAAGCGGGTGCTTAACCCGGTCTTCGAGGCCGACCACTACGGTCTTGTCCATCTTGTCGCTCACCACGTAGCCACGGCGAGTCTTGCGCGTGCCCCGCTCCACGGCGGGGGCTGGAATTTCAGTCACTGTGCTCATCTCTTACTCACTTACCGCTCGGGGCGGTGCGAATACCCAGTTCGCGCTCGCGCAGGATCGTGTAGATCCGCGAGATGTCGCGCTTGACGGCCTTGAGGCGGCCATTGGCTTCCAGCTGGCCGGTGGCCGCCTGGAAGCGGAGGTTGAACAGCTCCTCCTTGGCCTTCTTCAGCTGGCCGACGAGCTTGTCGTCAGTGAAGCCATCGAGGTCGGCGGGGGCCAAGCCCTTTGTTCCGATCATCACATGCCTCCTTCACGAGCCACGAAACGGCACTTCATGGGGAGCTTGTGCATCGCGCGGCGCATGGCCTCGCGAGCCAAAGGCTCCGGGACTCCGGCCAGTTCGAAGACGATGCGGCCGGGCTTGACGTTGGCGATCCACCACTCAGGAGAACCCTTACCCGAACCCATGCGGGTTTCGGCGGGCTTCTTGGTCAACGGACGGTCCGGATAGATGTTGATCCAGACCTTACCGCCACGCTTGATGTGACGGGTCATGGCGACACGAGCGGCCTCGATCTGTCGGTTGGTGACGTAGGCAGGCTCCAGGGCCTGGATGCCGAAATCGCCAAACGCAATCGTGTTGCCACCCTTGGAGGCGCCGGAGCGCGAGGGGTGGTGCTGCTTGCGGTGCTTGATGCGACGGGGAATAAGCATGACTTAGCCCTCCGTTTCGGTGGTAGGTGCCTCGGCGGCAGCGGCGGGAGCCTCTGTTGCGGGGGCATCGTTGCGGTCACGGCGGGGGGTGCGACGCTCGCCACCACGGCCGCCACCATCGCGGTCGCGACCGGGGCCACGGCCCTGACGCGGCGCGGCAGCCTGCTGGGCGGCGAACTCACGCTCGGTGAGGTCCCCCTTGTAGATCCAGACCTTCACGCCGATGCGACCGAAGGTGGTGCGAGCCTCAAAGAAACCGAAGTCGATGTTCGCCCGCAGGGTGTGCAGCGGCACGCGACCCTCGCGGTAGAACTCCGAACGGCTCATTTCGGCCCCGCCCAGACGTCCCGAGACCTGAACCCGGATGCCCTTGGCCCCGGCGCGCTGCGCGGACTGGATGCCCTTGCGCATGGCCCGGCGGAAGGAGACGCGGCTGGCAAGCTGCTCGGCAATGCCCTGAGCAACTAGCTGCGCCTCGATTTCCGCGTTCTTCACCTCAAGGATGTTGAGCTGAACCTGCTTGCCGGTGAGCTTTTCGAGGTCGCCGCGGATGCGGTCAGCCTCGGCGCCTCGGCGACCGATCACGATGCCCGGACGCGCCGTGTGGATGTCCACGCGGACACGGTCGCGGGTACGTTCGATCTCAACCTTGGCGATACCGGCCCTCTCCAAACCTTCGGCCATCATCTTGCGGATGAGCACGTCCTCGCGAACGTAGTCACGATACCGCTGGCCGGGCTTGGTGCTGTCGGCGAACCAACGCGACCGGTGGTCGGTGGTGATGCCGAGGCGATACCCGTGCGGGTGTACCTTCTGCCCCACTATCGGGCCCCTTCCTTATTCGTAACTACCACGGTGATGTGCGACGTGCGCTTTAGGATGCGGCTAGCGCGACCCTGGGCGCGGGGGCGGAAACGCTTCATCGTCGGCCCCTCGTCTGCGTAGGCGGTAGAGATGTAGAGGTCGCGCTCGTCAAAGCGCTCGCTCGCGCGGTCCGCCTTGACCCGGGCGTTGGCAATCGCGGATTCCACGACCTTGCGCACGGGTTCGGCTGCGGCCTGCGGCGCGAACTTCAATACCGCGACGGCCTCCTGGGCCGACTTGCCACGGATGAGGTCCACGACACGCCGGGCCTTCATGGGCGTCACACGGATGAACCGCGCCTGCGCCCTGCCCTCGACTGATGTCACAGTCATTGCTGTCCTTTCTTGACAGTCCGGGTGCTATCCCTGAGCGGCGCTCAGCGACGGCGACCCTTCTTGTCATCCTTCACGTGGCCGCGGTATGTCCGCGTGGGTGCAAATTCGCCGAGCTTGTGGCCGACCATCGACTCGGTGACGAACACCGGAGTGTGCTTGCGGCCGTCATGTACGGCGAAGGTGTGACCGAGGAAGTCGGGGGTAATAACCGACCGACGGGACCAGGTCTTAATCACGTTCTTAGAACCGGCTTCGTTCTGGGCGTCCACCTTCTTTTGCAGGTGGTCATCCACGAAGGGGCCTTTTTTCAGGCTACGAGGCATGTTTCCTTAGCTCCTATCAGCGCTTCTTGCCGGTGCGCCGACGACGAACGATCATCTTGTCGCTGGCCTTGTTCGGACGGCGGGTACGACCCTCGGCCTGGCCCCAGGGGCTGACCGGGTGGCGACCACCGGAGGTCTTACCTTCACCACCACCGTGGGGGTGGTCTACCGGGTTCATGGCGACGCCACGCACGGTGGGCTTGACACCCTTCCAGCGCATCCGGCCGGCCTTACCCCAGTTGATGTTGCTCTGCTCGGCGTTGCCCACCTCGCCGACCGTGGCGCGACAGCGCAGGTCAACGTTGCGGATTTCCCCAGAGGGCATACGCAGCTGGGCGTAGGGGCCATCCTTGGCGACGAGCTGCACGGAGGTACCGGCCGAGCGGGCGATCTTTGCCCCGCCGCCGGGACGCAGCTCAATGGCGTGGATCACGGTACCGGTGGGGATGTTGCGCAACGGCAGGTTGTTGCCGGGCTTGATGTCGGCGCCGGGACCGGCCTCAACACGGTCGCCCTGAGCGAGCTTGTTCGGCGCAATGATGTAGCGCTTCTCGCCGTCGGCGTAGTGCAGCAACGCGATGCGGGCGGTGCGGTTGGGGTCGTACTCGATGTGTGCGACCTTCGCGGGCACGCCATCCTTGTCGTGACGACGGAAGTCGATCACGCGGTACTGGCGCTTGTGACCGCCGCCCTTGTGGCGGCTGGTGATCCGGCCGGAGTTGTTGCGTCCGCCCGTCTTCGGCAGGGGGCGCACCAGCGACTTTTCAGGCGTGGTGCGGGTCACCTCGGCGAAGTCGGCGACGGACGAACCACGACGGCCCGGCGTAGTCGGCTTGTACTTACGGATTGCCATTAGTTATCCCTCAGCTCACCGGACCGCCGAAGACGTCAATCGTGCCCTCACGGAGAGTGACGATTGCGCGCTTCGTGTCCTTGCGCTTGCCCAGGCCCTGGCGCGTGCGACGCGTCTTGCCCTTGCGGTTGATGGTGTTTACCGACTCGACCTTGACGCCGAAGATCTTCTCGACCGCGATCTTGATCTCGGTCTTGTTGGTCCGGGGGTCAACGATGAAGGTGTATTTACCCTCGTCGAGCAGGCTGTAGCTCTTCTCGGAGACGACCGGCGCGAGGATGACGTCGCGCGGGTCTTTTTGCACGGTGATGGTCACTTGGTGGCCTCCTCAGCCTTGGTGGGGGCGGCCACGAACGCGGCCAGCGCGCCCTTGGTGAACACCACATCGTCCGAGATGAGAACGTCGTAGGTGTTGAGCTGGTCGGCCCACAACAGGTGAACGGTCGGCACGTTGCGCAGGGAGAGCCACGTGACGGTGTCTTCGCGCTCCAGCACGACGAGCACATTGGGGCGCTCGGAGAGCGTCTTTAGCACGTTGATCGCGGCCTTGGTTGACGGCGTGCCGTCGATGCCGAAGCCGGAGACGACGTGAATACGACCGGCCCTGGCCCGATCAGAGAGGGCGCCACGCAGGGCGGCAGCCTTCATCTTCTTGGGTGTGCGCTGGGAGTAGTCGCGCGGCTTGGGGCCGTGGACGACGCCACCACCGGCGAACTGCGGGGCGCGGGTTGAACCCTGGCGGGCGCGACCGGTGCCCTTCTGCTTGTACGGCTTGCGGCCACCACCGCGAACCTCGCCGCGGGTCTTGGTGGAGTGCGTGCCTTGGCGGGCGGCGGCGCGCTGGGCGACGACGACCTGGTGGATCAGGGGCACATTGGTAACAACGTCGAACACCTCGGCGGGCAGATCGGCGGTACCGGCCTTCTTGCCCTTGGCGTCGAGCACGGTAACAGTCATGTCAGCCATGAGTTTCACGCCCCCTTCTTCACGGCGGTCTTCACCACGACGAGGCCGCCCTTGGGGCCGGGTACGGCGCCCTTGACCAGCAGCAGACCCTTGTCGGCGTCAACCGCGTGGATGGTCAGGTTCTGGGTGGTCTTGCGGGCGTTGCCCATCCGACCGGCCATTTTCTGGCCCTTGAACACGCGCGATGGGGTGGCACCGGCGCCGATGGAGCCGGGCTTGCGGTGGTTACGGTGGGCACCGTGGGAGGCGCCGACGCCCGCGAAGCCATGACGCTTCATCACACCGGCGGTGCCCTTGCCCTTGGTGGTACCGACGACGTCAACGATGGAACCGGCCTCGAAGACGGCGGCGCCCAACTCTTGACCGAGGGTGAACTCGGCGGCGTTCTCGGTACGGATTTCGGCCACGTAGCGGCGCGGCGTGACACCGGCCTTCTCGAAGTGGCCCTTCAGCGGCTTGGTGACCTTTCGGGGGTCAATCGGGCCGGTGGCGAGCTGGACGGCGGAGTAGCCGTCGGTCTCGGGGTTGCGGACCTGGGTCACCACGTTGGTGTCCACCGCCACTACCGTGACCGGGACGAGCTTGCCTGCCTCGTCCCACAACTGCGTCATGCCCAGCTTGGTGCCAAGCACCGCTGTGACGTTCTTAAGCTGCCTGTTAGTCATCTGATCTCCCCCTAGAGCTTGATCTCGATGTTCACGTCGGCGGGCAGGTCGATGCGCATGAGCGAATCAACCGCCTTCGGCGTGGGATCGATGATGTCGATTAGGCGCTTGTGCGTGCGCATTTCAAAGTGCTCGCGGCTGTCCTTGTACTTGTGCGGCGACCGGATCACGACGAAGACGTTCTTCTCCGTCGGGAGCGGCACTGGGCCGACCACAGTCGCGCCGGCGCGAGTGACCGTGTCTACGATCTTGCGCGCCGAGCTGTCGATGACCTCGTGGTCATAGGACTTGAGCCGGATGCGGATCTTCTGTCCCGCCATGGCGTCGTCTGACTCTCTCTACTAGTACCGCTACTGTCCGACCCCCGCGCTCGGGCGTGTCGCCTGGCCTTTACCTGACCGTGCGGCACACACGAATTTTGCGTGGGAGCTTGGTTGTGATCTGCTCGGATGCGGACCACGACGATGTCGGGCCTGTCGAACCTCTGGCGTGTCCACCGAAGCTGGCGCGCCCTCTACTTGTCTCAAACAGTCCGCGCACCCAGCCACCCCGCTAAGGGGCCGCAATCCGGCCTCGACGCGAAGCGTCCGAGGCCCTAGGTGATACACACTGTTCGACACGAGAAAGAACACGCCCGTGACAGGCAACCGGACTATCCTGCCACACCCCCCGCCCCTCGACCAAATCCAAAGGGCTATCCATGTCACTGCCACCGTGCGCTGTAGGGACATGCAGGCGTGAAGGTGAGCCTGCTGGTCAGGGCGCTAAAAGTTGCCGAAACTTATTTCTGACCTTGCTTCGAGTGTTGGAAGCATTCTTGCTGGTCAGAGCAGAGCTGGCAGTCACATGGGTAGCCCTTCCAAATTCCCCGCCCCCTCCGCAGACACGGACTGTCACCGATGTCCTGATACAGAAAGTGTCAGGCATGCCCTGCTACAGAACCGTCAGAAAGTCCTGACACATCACACCACCCCCTCCAATGTGAGCACCTCCCCCTCTTCTCCCCACCTCCTCACGCCGAACCGGATGTTTGTCGACTTTTCTCACCTCGAACCGGACCTCTGTCGCGGAAAACTGCCCAAAACCGCGACAAAAGTCCGGTTCGGCAACTGAAAAGTCGACAGAAGTCCGGTTCGGTGGGGTCGACGGAAGTCTGGTTCGGCAAGGTCAGGGTCTGTGGGTTGATATGGTGTTGAGTACCGTACTTGCTACCTGTCCTGGGGTCAGGAGGTCACGATGTGTAAATCGAAGGATGGTTAGGTCGCCGCCAGCTATCAGGCTGTTTTGTCGTACTCGGTCGGTGTATGCGGCCGCCAGTCCGTCGTGAAACTCCCGACCATCTATCTCGGCCGCGAGCGTGCTTCCATCCGGTAGGAACCAGGCGAGGTCGAGCCGTCGGCGGATGCCTGCGGTGTCGACGGCTTCATGCTGTAGCGCATCGGGTGGGATGCTGTGATCACAACATTCGAGACGCGCCGCGGTTTCTAGGGGCGACTCAGATCGACCATTGGCCTCGAACCACCAACGATGTGTTTTCAGTACGCCGCGCCTACCCCGAGCATATTGATGCGCCTCAACCAGTTCGCCAGGTGAGATCAATCGCTGATTGAGCGCAGAGTCCATGCAGGCCACGGCGGATAGTCGATCAAGCTCTGGTACGGCTTGGCTCAGCGCCCATTGCGTGGATGCGCATCGCCAACCATCCACAGTGACCACCACCATCTCGTTATCGAACATCCGAGCGTTGATATGGTCTCGTGTCCTATGGTGTGAGGCATGTGGATGTGCAATCTGCGGCGGCGATCCCAGCGGCACACCAGCTACCCCATGCAAGATCAAGGCGCTGGTGCCAACGGCGATAGCGTCCGGCCCATAGGCCAGCAAGCCAACGAAAGCAGATCGACGTCGACGAAGGTCTGGCGATCTGCCCAGCAACGGGGACGGGTCGGAATCGTAGACCGTGTATGTGACGCGCTTCAGTATGCCCAGGTGAGTAAATCGACTGAGTCGATCACGTGACACTCCGAGCGACTGGGCCTGGGCAGAGGTGAACAACCCGAGCTGTCGGGTGGCCAACCGCTGAAGGTCTATAGGCAGGTCCGAAAACTGTGACATACCTTTATCAACGCATACTCATTGGTTACACGGGAGGCTCGCTGGTTCATGCTGTGGATTGGTTCGGAGCTAACCCGCCTGTGGATACTCAAAATCGAACCCTTGTTCACCACCCCTCATTTGCCGAACCGGACTTCCGTCGACTTTTCAGCTGCCGAACCGGACTTCTGTCGCGGTTTTGGGCAGTTTTCCGCGACAGAGGTCCGGTTCGAGGTTGGAAAAGTCGACAAACATCCGGTTCGGTGTGGGAAGAGGGGCGGGAAGGGTGGGGAGGGGAGACGGGGTGGGGAGGGGGCTATCTATGTGACTGTCAGCTCTGCTCCGGCTAGCAGGGATGTTTCCGGTGTTCGAAGAAGGTCAGAAATGTGTTTCGGTAGCTTGAAACCTGATCCACAACCTGATCTACATCAACGCGGTCAGCCTGACCGCCCGTAACGCGGCCTTTGGCGATGGCTTATTGAGCGCGATCAGGGCCGAGGTCACCGCCGCCCTAAATGCCGAAAAGCGGCCCTGACTAGTTCAGGGCCGCTTCGGCTGAGGCGTCGAGATAGCGCCTTTAGACCGCGTCGCCGGTTGGGCATTGTCGAAACCAAGGTTTACTTGGTCTCGACACGAGTCTGACGGCCCTACTCAATCGACAGGAGGCGTCGGTGATCCTCCTTTGGCGATCAGGCCTTAGGCTTCGTTGGTGCCGTGGCAGACCTTGTACTTTTTGCCGGAGCCGCAGGGGCATTGGGCGTTGCGGGGGGTGCCGGGGTAGGTAGCGCCGTCGGCAGTGGCCTTTTGGGCCTCGCCATGCAGGGAGCGGCGGCCACCATCCGACGAGGCTGAGCCAGCAGACTCGCCTGGGCCGCTGAATGTCAGGGGCACCTGCTTGCGCGGCTCATCCAGACCCTTGCCCACCAGCACCGGGGCGCCCTTCACCTGTGCCTCAGCGTTGGTTACCGACGCGGCCTGAGCCATGCCACCCGTGCGGGCAGCCAGGGCGGCCGATAACGTCTGGCCCGCCTTCGACATGGGCTTGCCGCTAGCAGCTGGCGCAGCGCCCGCCGCCGGGGCCGCGGCACCGTCCGGTGCCACCCCGCCTGCCGAGGCAGCCGCGCCGCCATCGCTCATCGACATCGAAACCGAAATGTCGCCCGCCTGATGCACCTGCTCATCGGGAGCCTGCTGCACCTGAACCTCTAGGTTGTACAGGAACCCAATCGACTCCTCCTTAATGGAGTCCGTCATCGCCTTGAACAGCGAATATCCCTCCCGCTGGTACTCCACGAGCGGATCACGCTGAGCCATCGCCCGCAGGCCGATGCCCTCCTTAAGATAGTCCATCTCGTAGAGATGCTCGCGCCACTTGCGGTCGAGTACGGACAGCGTCACCCGGCGCTCCAGCTGCCGCACCGCGTCGGTACCGAGCGCCTCCTCGCGGGACTCGTAGGCCGACACGGCGTCGGCGAGCAGCGCCTCTAGCACCTTCTCCGAGGAGAGCCGACCCAAGCCCCCGGCCTGCTCAACCATGTCGTCAACGGTGATGGAGACGGGATACACGGAACGCAGCGCCGTCCACAACGCTTCGAGATCCCAGAACTCCGGGGCACCCTCGGCCGTGGCACCGTGCACGTAAGCGGTTATCACGTCGGTACGGAAATGCGCCACCTGCTCGGCCAAATCCTCGCCGTTTAGGACGCGGCGACGCTCGTCGTAGATGACCTCGCGCTGCCGCGACATGACATCGTCATACTTAAGCACGTTCTTCCGAATCTCGAAGTTGCGCGCCTCCACCTGGCTCTGGGCCGACTGAATGCCGCGGGTGACCATCTTCGATTCCAGCGGCACGTCATCGGGGAAGCCCGCGCGGTTCATCATCGACTCGGCCAGCGAGGAGTTGAACATCCGCATCAGATCGTCCTGCATCGACAGATAGAACCGGCTCTCGCCCGGGTCACCCTGACGGCCTG
>Ga0131853_10006232_pt1 | contig 21555 bp, 15 predicted proteins | sample TergutLab28metaG_FD_92764 | JGI IMG/M metagenome (GOLD analysis project Ga0131853, IMG submission 92764) | Labiotermes labralis P1 segment gut microbial communities from Petit-Saut dam, French Guiana - Lab288 P1 (version 2) (version 2) | ecosystem: Host-associated > Arthropoda: Insects >... | reverse complement strand
TTACCCTGCCCCTCCCTCCCCCCTTTTCTTATTGGTAAATTTTTTTTTTTTTTTTTTTTTTTTTTTTTTTAGTTAATGTCAGGATAGCATAGTTACGGTAGTGAGGCTGTCGTCTGGACAGTGCAGGATTCAATTCCAGGCAGGGTTAAGAAATTTTTCTCTTCTCCACAACTTCAAACTTGGCTGTGGAGCCCACCCAGCCTGCTATTTGATGCATTACTGGGGGCTGTTTGCCAGGAGAAGTGGCTAGGGCATAAGGTTGACCACTCATTTCCAATGAGTGCTGAGGCTGAGAATGAGCACTCCCCCAATATGCCTTGATCACATGTATAGGGACAACTTTTCCTTCCTCTCTGTAAGTTGAAGATATATTGGACCGTAAGCTGTAATAACTCTTTGTAATGTACACTTCAACAAGCATTGTTTGAATGTATTCTTCTCTTACTTCACTATGAACTCTATTTTTTTTGTTATTGGTTCCACAAATCATATTACCGAACCCCTTTGCAATGGTTTATTATATGTAGCTATGTTATGACAATTGTTGCAAAATTTGATTTGATTGTGTGCTGTGCTCATATGTATTAGTATTGTTTCTATGTACTTCCACGTCAACTTGTTTACTTTTGTCTGGAAGGATTTTATGTTTTTGTTTGTGGTATTTTTATTCTCTTCTAATAAAGTAATCTGCTTATCATAACATTATTCAGGATGTGAAATCTGAGATTCTCACAGCAGTCTTGATTAAGGTTCAAGTCTTCTGAGGTGTTACATCATGTGAACAGGTAAATAGTTGACTTAAGTGTCAGAGGCAGCATGCTTCTCTGAAAAACATCAGTACCATGTACCAGTTGACATAATGTAACATCCCAGAAATCTTGTATCTCATCTCACAAGCCTTCCTGTCTCGGTATTGGCTCCTTATCACAGGAGATGGCAGAACGGCTTATGCAGTGGCTCCAAAACAGTCTTCTTGTAGAGAGCCAACAGCCAAGTGTCCGCTACCAGCAAGAGTGGCTTCTTGCAAGGCTCCTGTACCACCATTCTTGCCTGCGAGACAGACTGTGGGACATGTTTCGGCAGGTAAGTGGGTGTGTACACAGAAGATATGTAGTGCTTCAGTAGGTATTTACAAAAAAGATGCCTAAGGGTACATGCAAGACAGAGCTGAGATGGTCACTGGTAGACTTGATGGCTGCCTGGCAGGAAGAATGGAACAGTGTATTTTAAATTGTAGTACGCAAGATGAAGCTGAGCTGACATTGGTCTGGTTGCTTGCCAGCTTGCTGGTGGCTGGAAGAATGATGTCTTTCAATTTTTAAACACTGTAAGCAATCTGCTCAGAAGTAACGGGTGCACAGTACACCATAGTAGGATTTATTTCATCCAGTGATCAGAGATATGTTATATTGAAACTGTGTATGGAAATCACATCCAAAATGAATACAAGCAGTAGGACATTTTAATAAGCAATGTAAATCATGTTCGTGCCACTCCCAGTGGTTGTGCGTTCTGAGGCAAAAGTCTTGGTCACTGGTAGGTGAGATCGTGGTTTCAAATTCTGCTTCAGGTATGGATTCTTCTCCCTTGTCTTTATAAATTGTGTTGTTCAAAGCAGAGGTCTTGCAATGAGTTGATCACATATCCAAAGAGTCCTACAGTGTGTGTGTCAGAAATAAATGTTTGATGGAGACAGGATGGGCCTTACAGTAACCAGTGTAACGCTAGAAAATAAACTGTATAAAAAATATTGTTTATTCCAGCAAGGTTTCAATTCCATTCTTAAGTGTTTGAAAAATCGACTTGGATAATTTCCTAATTTATTCTAAGACGATGAATTCTCAGAAATCATTTCTGTCAACACTGACTCAATATGTTGGATACTGTCGCACAGGTGATTCTTGTAGCAATGAGCACTTAGGAGCACAAGTACCCATTATTTCCTCATTGTCACTTCTATTGCTTGAATACACAGTTTTCACAGCCACATCTAATTGTCAGCTGGCAGTCTCAAAAATGACAGCTGGAATGATGTGCCTGAAAGAAGCACTGCTGTATGCACCCACAGTTTCTACTAGGCTATCTTCCCAACTCCCAGTGACCACCTAAGCTACATTCTGGGCCCCATCTTGCATGTACCCTAATGTTGCAGTAGGTAGGTGTTTACACTAAATATCTAAGAAACCCTGTCATAGTAGATGCTGAACATCCAACAGCTAATACCAAGGCACACCACTAAACATGATCCTGAGGCAGTTGACACTTTCATAACTACGCATTTAAAATTAGTTTTAATCCTATCCTTTCTATCATGCCTTAGTTTCCTTGTCAATTTCTTCCATGTGAGTTTTACAACCATCGGTTTTTTGTAATGTACTGCAAACCTTCACTGTTAGGCATGGTGTTACAGTCTTGAAGAATCCTGTGAACAGTGGAACCACAATGCATGAAATTAAGACAGCCTTTATTGGCATGGTGTTCTGCTGTGCCATAGCACAACTGACTCACATTTTGTGTCTCATCCTGTTTCCATTGTTTTGAGGTAGGATTCAAGGTGACTTAACAGAAGATATTTTTGCATCCAATGGAGCACTGGTCTAAACACTTCCCCTTATCTTGTATTCAAACAGAACTCCACTTTCCTATTCTTTTTATCCTTAGGCTGTTCATCAACTTGTACATGACCCTTTCTAGACATATTTAAACAGGAGGGCAACAGTTAGTTATAAAAGGTGTTAAAAGTATGATAAAAGTATATTTAGTACTGCATGTTATCTAGGTAACTTCTGGGTGAGTCAGACTGTATCACTAGGCTTGCCTGTTCAAGTCTTTACCTTGAGTTTTTGCCCCACTGCATCCTATTCCTTCACCTCTCTTTTTTTCTGAATACCTTTTCCTCAGTTTCGACATAGGTCTATCTGCCATACTTTTTATGGTGCCTTTGTTTTCCAGTCCTTTTCTTCATTATATGAATGTCCATAAATGACTGTGATAATCATTGTGCTTTCTTACATGATTATTTCAGGCAAGAGAGAAGCGGCCTGGCAGCATATGTTCATTCATTGCAGTTGTGTATCAGGTGGCATGTGTGTTGAAGGATGACCAAGAAATGTTTGTGGATAGGAGCATGCGTGAGATACTGCCATGGTGCATGGCTCAGCATTTCAGTGTGCGTCTTTATGCTCAGGTAATTATTTTCCCGCAGTGTACTAACATTTATTCCATGTCATAGGCGTACAAACAACAAGCTTTTCTATTTGTAATGGATGAACATCAAAACCTATGAGGAATTTATGATACTAATTGCTGCATTTGGAATGTCTGAATACACAAACTTCCAAATGCAGCACTTATTATTATGCATTCCTCACAGGTCTTGATGTTCATTCATTACAAATATAGAGGCTTGTTGACAGAGATAGTTATGTTGCAAATAAAACTTGCGTACTGTAATGAGATCTGATGTTTATGTCTTAAGTTCTTTGTTGAGTGGTTAGTACTCCTTCTTCCTGTGGGTATTATAAGGGGCCCTAATTCAATTTTCAGCACAAATGTTTGATATTCAGGCTTCTTCTCTCTCTCTCTCTCTCTCTCTCTCTCTCTCTTTTTGGTCCATCTATCCAAATGTTGAAATAATGAAGTTGAAGAATAAAAGACCAACTTTATGTCACTTGCTATTTTATTTCACTTCTTATGTGCTCAACATGTTTCAGACATTAATATATCCATCATCAGGTGCTTGCGACTATTCTGTTGAATTACCACATTGGTCGCATTGGTATACCGAATCTCCAACACACATTGAACCAACAACAATGCGACCAATGTGGTAATTCAACAGAATAGTCGCAAGCACCTGATGATGGATATATTAATGTCTGAAACATGTTGAGCACATAAGAAGTGAAATAAAATAGCAAGTGACATCAAGTTGGTCTTTTATTCTTCAACTGTCACAATGATGCACGGTCCAATAAACATAAGATTCAGTTGAAATAATGCTTTAAAAATTAGTGATACTTTCTTCCTAGCAATTATTTCCAATTCACAGCAGTAACATTCAGTACTCTGTAACCTGTGCATCTTTCAAAATGTAATTAAATAATATCTAATGTGTATGTCATAGACCATGGACTGAATGTGCAATGGGAAGGTACAAAAATGGAAAATTAGGTTATGAAAATATTTATTGGATTGAAGTGGTACGGAATTCATAACTGTGGTGGTGTTAGAGCTTTGATTTGTGTTCTGAGTGTGTATTAGTTTCTTGGTTTCTGTGTACATTAGACAACACTGCAGAAGCTGCTTGTGATGTGTAAGGTCCAACAGTATGACCAAGTTGCTGAGAAGTTTGCCATAGTCGAGTCAAGTTTGCAGACTAGCGTGGAGCATGGAAATGCTGTGAAAAATGCCCAGAAATTACAAGAAGACTTCTACTTCAGTGCTTTTCATCCAGTTGAGCATTACACGCTTGAGGTAACAGTGAATATTTCTTCAGGATAGTACAAGATATTATTGGGGTTTCTCTCTCTCTCTCTCTCTGGTTGATAATTGAGCACCAGCCCAACACTCTGCCAGCGTTATGTCATTCATCGTGTGTTGGGGATGTTTAACGTTTGATGACAGGAGCTAGAGCAATGATTGCAGTGATAATAACCTTTTGAAAGTCTAGTAAAACATGCTACAGCATCAGGCCAGTGCTTATTGGTCAAATTAAAAAAATGCCATCTGTTATGTGCATTCTTATTAAAATAATTTGTATTCATACCAAGTTTGTTGCTACTTTATTTAAATGCTTCTTATATATGTTGAGGCTAGCAGGAATTATAAGGCAATAATCATGAAACTTAGTGTTATGCATCTGTGCGTGTCCACCAGTACACACCCCCCTTTATATGAAATTTGACACAACCTCAGAACTATTCTGTGTTAAAATTTTTATAAATTTTGGCACACACAAAAGATAGGAACTTTGTAGATATTTTGATGATCTATCTTTGTACAAACTATTGCAACCCTGGCTTACTGAGTCCTTGGGTTTTGCATAAATAACATATTGTTATTTATAAAAAGAGATTATCTCAACAAACATCCATTTTTTTATGGTGTGTAATTGAGAAGTATGACATACAGAAAATGTTTGAAATATTCCTGATAGATTTTACCTACCCATCTTTTCCATCAAGACACTGGTGCAGAATATTCAGATACAGGTAACTGTTTAATGCAAACTGCAAAATTTTGGATTAAACCTCCCCCCCCCCACCCCTTCTTTCCAGATAATGAGTAGTTGTAAGGACTTTGGTCCATTGTTTTTCAGACCATCTTCTATGATCTCCCAAGGTTAGCCAATGTTACCTGTGAGGAGTGGATTTCGACTGACCTCTTGGCATCCTGTGGTGTATCTGGGGCAAGTCATATTGATGTTGGAAACTCAAACCATGTTCTGAAGCAATTTTCAGCAGCTGCTTGGGTGCTGAAGACATCAGGTGAATGTAGATACAATGTAGACAGCCTACAGCAGTGATTTGCACCAATGCTGCATACATTACCATTCATTCATCCCTTAAACTGTCAGCAAAGATAACATTTGAAAAACTAATTTCAACATATTGACACAGATTTTTTTCCATGTGTGGGTGTGTGTGTGTGCGTACGCGCGTGCATGTGTGTGTGTGTGTCTGTCTCTCTATCAAGAGATCATTCCTTCATCAAAATTATGAAAATACCCTTATATAATTGGCTGCATGCTCTTCTTGGGCACCTTAATCTGTCCTGATTTAGTATTTGTGTTTAGATGTATGACTGTATTTCTTTATGTGTGTTTACTAGCTGCTACAGAAGACAATGCTGCTGCCATGATGGGGCTCCATGACAACGTTCAGAAGAAGGCAGTGCCATGGCATTCATTAATCCCTGAACAAGATTTGGCATCAAAGCCCAGACACAAACAAGAAGAGGGGCTCATAGTTGTAGCATCTCTTATTGACCGTTTGCCTAATCTTGGTGGCCTGAGCCGCACATGTGAAGTTTTTGGCGTCTCAGAGTACATTCTGGGAAGTCTCAAGTACCTGGAGGACAAGCAGTTTTGCAGCTTGAGTGTAACAGCTGAACAGTGGGTTCCAATTTCAGAGGTACAAAGATATGAAACCAAGTAAATAAGTTAAAAGCTTTGTTTATGTAGATATCAGAATTAATCAGATTTATAGGTTCTGCTTAGAGTATGTATGATGTTTTTGTACCCTGTGGTTTCCATTGCATTCTCTTGGTCATACCATTTTGTGATAGTTATACAGTGACAAACTATCTTCCCTTTCACTGTTGTAGGATCTGTTATATAATTTCTTCCCAATTGTACCATGCAACTTACGAAGACGCAGTTTTGTGCCTCTTCTGTTTTTCTCCTGTCTCATCCATAACCCTTTGCCCTCACTTTTCCTTGTTGCATTCCAGTAATTTTTTCACTTGTGTGAAGCATGTATATGAGTTAAGGAAGATGTATGCTTTAGTACAAACAAGTTTTATTTGAGCTGCCTCATCTGACATCATTTATATATTTGGTCTGTGGATGACAGACACATATTTACCATAACAAAAATTCATCCTGTATTTCAAGATGAAATCTTGTCAGACCCAATCAGACACGATGGTATAGGTACCTCTATGAATGCAGACGACTTCCAACATCATCAGCTTCCTTCAAAGACAAGGCTGTGTTTTGTCTGTGTGGAGTGTATGGGTGCTGCAGATCACTGGACCCCGACTCTGATGTCTATGATGTGCTCAGTGATCCTGTTGGAGGTGAGGTGGTCCATTTGGCTGATATATCTCACTATATGAGCAGGGGATCTTGTACACCATCAACTGTGACAGGACAGAAGTCATAGCAGTATTTACACACCCCCACGCTTTCAGCTAGGATGGTAGATACCAGCTAAGCAAAGCCTGGCTCCACCTCCTTACCACACCAACTCCCTGTGTTCATGAACCTGCTCTGAACAATGCTGTCTTATAACCCACAAATTCATTCACCCTGGAGATGGTAAGTGTAATGTTTGCTGAAACACCACACATTTCTGTATGTATCCAAATACCAAACACTTGTCCAGCGCATCAGTGTATGTTCCAGGTCCTCTTCTATTCCTCTTTCTCCTCAACCTTCTTTTACTTTTCTTGTGGCTTTCCTCTGTTCCTTGGTTTCCTCTTTGTTTGTTCAGTAAATGCTATTCATCTTGTTCCGTAACAGTTTGTGTCCCTATACTATTTATTCCCCTCAGATCCATCACATATCACCTACTTGCAGCCACTGTGTTGTGTTCATACTTTCGGTCTCCTTCCCGTTCATGCCCAGCAGATTACATGCTTCTGCTGCCTGTGTTCTGTGTTTTCAGCATTTGTAAACCATTATAGTTTGTTACTCTCTGTCCTGTTCATACACCTGTCATTTCCCCAGCTGTTTTATTCCACTCAGTCAGTCCGTCATTTCCACAGCTGTTTCATTCCACCCAGTCAGTCTTGCATTTTTTCCCCATATATGTATTTGTGCTGATTTCAGCTTAGCCCTTCCTTTCCGATTGAGAAGGCATCTTTCTCTTTGCCCCAGTGCTTCTTGTGGTTTCATATAAGGCAGTGAAATAAAAATCATCAGATTACCAGACATAGCAGTTTGAATCTAAACATACAGACTGACTATTTGGCTGTGATATGTTGTTTTTTTCTCCCTTCATGCAAGTCTTGTAATAATGAAGGAATTAAACACAGCTGGTTTATGTTGTGTACTTTACTGTGGCAGCATGTTTCAGCCTAATTTGGTCATCTTGAGGCCAGTAATATAAAATACGTAAAAGGAACTGTATACGGTTGCGTTATAAGATATTAAGAATTGAGGTCTTAATTTTTACAGTCAAACCAGTAAATGTTACTCTGTCAGATTTGTTTTGATAATAATTATGATGATAATAAAATTGATGAAAATATGCTTCTGTATTTCACTGTGGTAGGAGAATGTGCATTATAAAGTGAATGGAACAGTACATTGTGCATGGCCTTGTTGGTCTTGTGCTAATGCTTGTAGCTGTTCGTCTGTGTTCATCATAATTTCCTGTTTTGGATTGATGGTTTATTGTATTGAATTCCCATTCTGTTAAAAAGTGTTGGATCCAGTGCACAGATGTACTAGCCTTCATCACTGTCTGGGAGATACTGTAATGCACCATACAGCAGACTAGACACAGCGTTCACATTGCAGCTCGAGTCTTTTAACTGTATAATAACATACGCACTGGAAACATAAATAAAAAATAAACACAAGATTAATTATTGGTTCGTATTCAGGTGAAACCCCACCTACTCCCCAGATACCTGGAAGCCAAGAGAAAGGATGGTTTCACATTGGTTGGAGCTGAGCAGACAGCAAACAGCACTCGGCTGAATGACTTCAAGTTTCCTCAGAAAACATTGCTCTTGCTAGGGTGAGTACAACAACACAATTGGATATGGAACTGAGAAACCAAATTGCAAGATGTTGGGGGGGGGAGTTACACGATTCAAATTATGTTACAGTGCGTTTACGGCTCCAGAAGTACCGAACTGTACTCTGTGACAAATGCAGGGTACATGGATAGCAGATGGTGCTACATTATAAACTTACTTATTTTGTAAATGTTCATGTATTAATGGGTCTATGACCCCAAGTTCTTTTTGGTGCCATAAAAGTAATGTTTCACACCTCTAGACAAACTCTGTAAGAATTTGTTGTGTTGTAATTTGTTTATGAAAATGTTTTCTATATGTCATAAGACACGTGTACCTTTTGGTAGCACATGGGTGTAAGGGAAGAAATGCAGGACTTATGTATAGTGCTACTTCAAGTTTGGAATGGTTTGAATGTACGAACCTAAAACCACCAGGAATGTGACTGATGAGAATCAAACAAAATACACAGACTGTTGACATAAAAAAAAAAAAGAAAGAAAAAAGAAAAAGACCGAAAATTGGCTTTACAGCTGACTAGAGCTTGGATCTATAAGAATATGAAAAGAGTATTATCATGTGATGATTCTTACTGTGGTTTGGGAGCTGCATTGAAGTCTGATGATACAGAATCTCAAGGACAGCAGGCTGGACCTAAACAGTTGGTACATGTTAACCAAGCCCATAAAAGTTATCTTATTTTGGCGCAGATTGTCACCAAGAAGGATGAAGTGCATTATGCTTGGATAATTGAAGACAGTAATGGAACTGATAACAGAGTATTGTTTCTTTGATAACATGGAAATACATGGAAGTTCATATTTCCAGAGAATGATGATAGTGGTGCTGTAGCAAGTACACACAACCAAGAAAGGCTTGCTGCTCCACTTCAAGGAGATGGTATGAAATGGTGATTCCTGTTGATCTCATGAAGGTTATTGTCAAGTAGACTTTTCTTGAAGTAGCAGCAGGCACTTGAATCTCATTTGTTAAACATTTATTTTGGACTTTCATAACCACACTGGCGACCAAGGACACTACTAAGGCAGCCATAGTGGGTGATAAGCATAAGCCAGACTCCATAGGCATTACCTGAATACGCATGCTACCAGATAACCTATAAAAATAACTTGTTTAGTAACTTCACTCATGATATAGTGCATACTCCCTGAGGATGATCCCGTATGGGGATCGAAACATGTAGGAGGAATATAAATCTATTTTAATGTGAAACTAAAAAGGTGATTTTAATGTTTCAAGTGTATTGTGCAAATTGTTGGTTTTAAGCAAGAATTTGTTTTGGACATTTATTTTCTCAAATATTAGTTGTCAGCTGTCACAACTACACTTTATTGTGTACCACAAGCATTGTAGCAATCTGCCTCTTGGCAGGAGGAAGTCAGTAACTAAAGTAGTGTGATTTGTTGCATCAGTATATCTCTCATTCATAGGAGGCTATAAACTATAACTTATGCTCCAAATGTAGGAATTTAGTCAAGGTCAGCTGTGGACGGCGTTTTATTCTCACAGACCATAATATGAAATCAATACCCTGAACTTTTCGAGCAATATACCAGTTTAAATTCTAATCTGGTTCCTGTTATTCTTTCCAGCAATGAGAAGGAAGGTATCCCACCAGATCTCATACCACTTCTGGATGTTTGTGTAGAGATTCCTCAGCAGGGAGTTGTCCGTTCCCTCAATGTGCATGTGACTGGTGCACTGTTTGTATGGGAGTATATGAGACAGCAGGTTCTGAAGTGAACACATTCTAGAACATTGTTTCTGTGTTGCATGCCTTAAAGTGTAATAATTAAAATATGGTTTTAAAATTCATGTACAAAACTGTACGTTACTTCACATGTTATACAGCTCATCTCCAATTTTCCCATTATACATATTCAGCCTTCCACATTCCCCTCCATTTCTCGAAGTTGTCCAAGTTCTTTTCTTCTCACCCATTCGCACATGTCTGACTGCAAAATACATAGCTGCCTCACCATTGGACCCACCAGTGTGGGTGTTTGCAGATAATGCCTGGGCTGTAAGAGACAGCGTGAATAATATGTGGCCTCCGTGAGTGTGAGAGTAACATTGTACAGCATTCAGCAGCAGCAACTTTAATGGGTAACAGACATTTAGATAAAGTGAATTAGATTATGTTTTTAATGTGATACACTATCAATACAGTCTCTTTAATTTCAATAGCTACTAAAATTTCCATTTCCTTGATTTTACATTCACTTTCAATTCCCTTCAGATATGTAAGATCCAGGTTTCACCGTACATAGAGTAAACAGCGAGGCAGGAAGCTCCTCCAATTCATTATTAAAAGTTATCAATTTATGTGGCATCAAATCCCAGAAGACTGGAGGCTTCTCCAGTGCCACTCTGAGAACATCACAATCTCATTTATGGGAATTCACTCCATGCCTTCTTTGCTCAGTAGCTCTGCAAGAACAAACTGGACATGAGTAAAGCCCTGTTTTGCCCAGCTGTAACTCTGATCCATGGCCACCTCCTTCATCAGTAAGAACCACAGATGAAGAGCTACCAAGGCAGGGCTATCACAAGGCCTGGGTATTACCCGGTATCTTGCCTGATTTGTAACCTTATACTTCAAGTTTTTTGATAAGCAGGATAAAGACAGGGTCTGTGGTAAACAGCACATATACATTTTTTATTTCCTGCACCTAGAGTAAAAAAAAAATTGATTTATATTGTGTAGGTGACATTTGCAAAGGAGCTGCATTGTACCCTTGCATGTTTGGTAAATGTTTGTGAAACAGTTTTTGGGCCAAAGTGTCAAAGTCATTTTTTACTTCTGTCTTGGCAAGAATTGTTGAGTCTACTATAAATTTGTGACACCCTAACAACAAAGCCAGTGTATGAGAACCAAGAATTGAGAATTTTCAATAGCTAGAAATCACATTCTGCTTTTAATTACCCAAATACCTTCAAGATAATTGAAGGTATTCTGGTGATATGGGATAGACACATTACCAGGATAGTGTGTGTGACCACTTCTGAAAAACTGACTTTTAACAAAACAAAGGGCAAAGTGGTGAGCGGATACCAAAACTGGAGTGGTTCCAAGATCATGGAAATGACTAACTGCAAACAGAAGGAATGATCTGGGGAAGACCAATTTGACCCACACTGTAGCACCAGCAAAGAATTACAGGGAAATATATACATATATTTCCCTGTGTGTGTGTGTGTGTGTTCACAGGCAGGGACACATACACATGTATGCCCTCGCCCTTTTCTCTTATCACGTCCCACTAGACTAAAATGTTTTCCTCTAATCCACCAGTCAGCTAGTCACAAATAATCTGAGGTACATTCCACAGTCAACTTACAAACTCAGATTATCATGTTGAAAGACACTTTCATTAGTGTTAAGAATGGCAGTATGCCCCACTTTTCCAAACCAATGGGATGAAATTCCAAAGCTTTTTCCTGTAGAAAGAAGCTCAAGAGTTAGTATGGTACCACAGAGTATAAGTAAACACATCAGTCACATACTGCCTGGTATAAACTATGGACTGGACGGCCCAGGGATCAAATCCCGGTGAGGGCAAGATCTTCTGCACCTGTCCAGACTGGCTGTAGGCCCCGCCCAGCCTCCTATACAATGGGTACCGGATCTTTCCAGGGGGTTAAGCAGCCAGGGCGTGGTGTTGACCACCCACCCCCATCTAGCGCCAAGGTTGAAGGAAGAGTACAGCTATACATCTGCTCCCCCTCTGGGTTGTCATGGCCTGTTCTAGGGTGAAATTTACCTTTACCTTTTTTACTCCCTGGTATAAATGCACTGGAATTACATCACCCACTGAAATGACTACCAAAAAAACAGCTAGTTTACTTCTGCAGCTATTGCATCTACACAACAAGCAGCACATTCTAACCTGAATATGGTCACTAAACAAGACCATTTCTGCATTCCTAGTAGCAATCCCTTGCTTATCATTAATTCCCAACATTATGCCAAAATTACATGTTTAGAGGATATGCAGACCACTTTGTCACAGACTAATCACATATGAATAATATGTATCTTGTTTTCATATGTGCCAGTAACTTGTCTTGTGACCAATACAGTCTGCACTCTCAGCTGCTGTCCCAGGCCTCACAATGATATGCCACTGTAATAAACACTAAAGTCTTTTAACACACAAATATATTACAGTCAAGATATGTGATCTGTTAGGGGTATAGAACACAACATGGACTCTCAGCAAACAGAAAACACCGTGACTGAAACCTCTCCGCCAGTGAGGCAGACGCAGCTAGGCTACCTCAGCAGATGAAACTAACTTGCAAAATTTTGATGTTTTGCTGACCGTGCATCTCAGTATAATCTTAGCAATTGACCAACTTAATGCACAAATTCTGTTTTATAATAGGTTTATTATATTCCTCTACATGTTTCGAGCACTGTTGTGCTCATCATCAGGAGGTCAAATTGTATTATACAGCATCTGGTATATTCACACTCTGTAGGTGGCCGGACGGCGCATAGTTTGAGACAGTCATCTCTCAACCTGCGCACTGGACGGCCACCTACAGAGTGTGAATATACCAGATGCTGTATAATACAATTTGACCTCCCGATGATAAGCACAAGAGTGCTCGAAACATGTAGAGGAATATAATAAACTTATTATAAAACAGAATTTGTGCATTAAGTTGGTCAATTGCTAAGATTACCTTGCAAAATATGTGACTTTAGCAAGTGGGCCCAGAAGCACCTTAATGCTCACCCACCACTCAAAGTCACTATATACATGTGATTCAAACACTTCAAAATAGACAGTCAACACTGCTAAACAGCTGCATCACAAATATAAGTCTACTGTACAAGTAACAATTCCTTTTGCGTTTGACAGCTGTCAATAAGGCAACACTGGTGTACAACAAATAAAACCTTCCCAGCTGCAACTATGACATTTTACAGGCATTAAAGCTCTCAAACATTATAACCAAATTTAGAAGCGTTAGACACCTTCACATGCACACTTAACTCTGTTGAGGCTTCTAGTCTCCTCAGTTCTAACTTACCACATATCTTCTCCATGTTGCACAGATTACACACCTAATGCCACGTGATTACTAGGTTCTACTGCCAAAATTTGAGGGGAACTCTCTCCTTGTGTTGCTGAACAATTCAGTGCTTCTCCAGTTGCCTTTCCTGCCACACGGAAAAAACGCCACAAAGTCTCTGAATTTCCTTTCGGACTATTCCCCTTATTGGCTTCAAGTGATCGGGAACGTGAAAGTCTTCGTTTAGGTGTAATGTGTACATTGGAATTGGTCTCACTTTCCACACTGGTTGTCTTCTCTTTTCTCAGCTTTGTGAGCCAGTCAACATTCTCCTTCAGCCTTGTATTTGGACTGCAGTGATGATGTGGTGAAGTTCCATCGAGAACAAAATTTGGCAGGTTCAGTGTTGGTGAAGACAGAATGGGATGAAACTCTCTTTCTGTATCAGGTTGCTGATCACTTGTAGAAAACTGACAACTGACACTGTGTCTACATGGACTGAACAATTTCCTAGCTCGTGTTTCCAGCCCCATTCTACTCAGCTGATTTCCTTCTCGAACTGGTGAAAGCACAGTGAGCTTGCCACATGAGCTGAAACTGCAACTGGCATCATCATCAAGCAAATCCTTGAGTTTGCGTTTAATCCTGGGAGACTTCCTCCTAAGTACACACGCACAAGTTGTACTCGGACTTGTAGCCTCATCCTTGCCATTACAGTTCAAGGACCTTGCCTCTGACAGTGTAACTTCTGAACAGACACGGTCAGGAGTTCCCTCATGATGATTAATTTGTGCTTTGCTGGCAAGTGATGTTGCACGTACAACCTGATTTGTGTAGCCTTCTTCTACATGGGCTATCTTTGGTGTTACAGCCCAACCTCTTAGCACTGCAGCATAATTATCATCTTCAAACTCCAACCCAACATTCCAGATCCGATGTCTTGAGTCATCTGAACACGTCACAATCTGCATCATCAACAAATGAGCAAGTCATGGTAAAATATGTCTTACTAACTACAGGAAAATTTTCATAGTGATTGTAAAATTTAAGAATTGTTACCTAACAGGCTGCACATGCGACATAATGGCTTATCTTGGTAGAGACATAGACAGCAAGAGAACAAATGACAGCAACACAAGCAACTGTGATGCATCTCACCAGGGGAGTGGGAGTTGTTTATGTACAATTTATTCTCTTGTCCTACCTTGTTTGATTACATAATGACTATAAATATATACTATTTTGGCAATGTCCATCCAAATGGTACAGCCTTGTCACATGACTTTGGACATAAGACAGTAAAACAGACATACTGTGACATAAAAGACAAAAGCAGGAAAACACACCTTCAGAATTTACATTCTGACATACACCAACCCCAGTTGACAGAAGCATCAAATATGAACATGGCAAAACCATAGGTGAAAGCTACAACATTCAAGTGGGATATGCTGAAAAGGGCAATCCACAGCCTTTCAAGTGGCAGATGATGATATTCTATACATTTTGACTTGCTGGATCACTCTCATTTTGTGACACTAAGAAGACTCATCAGGATTTCACATTCCACTTGGTGTGAAAACTTATACAAGAAGCAGAACAAACTGGGGCATCATCACTTCTCTAAAAGGAAGATCAACCTCTGCAGCAACAAAAGTTGCCAGCCTTTCACTAAGAAAAACTGATCACTTGTTGAAGAAAAGCAATCAGTTCAGATGTCACATGTGTTCTGCACATGGACTAAGTCTGTGAACTAGTTATGTAAGGTGTAAAGTGTGATTGTGTCTTACTTGCTTCAAAGACTATGGCATTAAACCTGTGATATGAACTGTTCACAAACATACATTTCCACTGTAACCAGACAATAAAACTGGTGTCTAACCAGTCGAACAATTAACCAAGTAACTGCCAACTAATTTTTGTACTAGCCAACCAAACCACCCCATAACACAGTCATCCTTGCAACGATCGTAACATATCTAGTAACAAAACTATCTGGCAACCAGAGGACCATAAGCACATTCACAGTTTGCCATGGGACACTGTATTCTGATACTAACCTTTGTATCCCCCACAGGACACCACTGCACACAGGTGACCTCTGCCCCATGTCCCACCAGGCTTGTCACCGGTCTCTCTGAACCACAGGTGTTCCATATGTAGGCACAGTCATCACTGGAGCCACTGGCAAGGTACAGCCCATCAGGACTGAGGCATGATTTAACATAGAATGTGGAATTCTGGTGACCAGCAAATACCGCAACTAAAAAAAGAAAAGTTCTGTAATTTTATCAACTGCACAGATCGCACACTGTCAAACAGGATGACAAATATAGGGCATGAATTGCTGATAAGATGGAATGACTGTGATGCCTGGGGTTCTCACAACGGTGTTGTTGTGCTGAAGATTCAGACTTTATGGAATGTGACACTGTGTCAACAGGTGAGACAGTTTGAAAGCACCATGATCCTTAAAGTCGTCTCACCCAATGCTACTGTTCTGGCATACCAACTTGAACACTCAGCATGGAATGTAGTTGCTGAGGAATGCTTTAGTACCATTTGATCAAGCACCTAGTGATAATGAGGTAAGCAGATAAAAAACCAGACATCCAGTCCCTGGCAAGATACCAAAACCTCTCATGGAAAAGTGTTAATCACTATACTGAAATGATCAATTTCACTAACCAATAAAATAAATTTCTGCCACATGAAAATATCTACGCCCATGACAGTTAAAGTAAACTTTTTCATAGTAAGTCTCAAAATTCATACATAAGCACTTAATATTATAATTAGTCAATCAAGAAGGATGAGTTTGTTTGGACATATGGTATGCATGCAACTGAATGTTGTGGTTGGGAAGGTAGAAATCTTGCCTCAAGCCATGAGATCCCAGGTTCAATTCTCAGCTCAGAGACCAGCTATCCTGACTGCTTTTCATGGTTGTCCTCAGTCCTCTACAAGGATACCTCACATTACACTAAAGTGCTGATAGCCCCATCCATTACCACAAACCCAGGCTTATCACACGCATTACCCATTAATGAAAAATGTTTCCCACAATATCGGAGGTTCTCACAGTGGTATTACTGAATATTCAGGTCTTCTGGGATGTAACACTGTGTCACTGCTATGGCAGTAGAACTACTTGACGAACGACACAAGCATCATATCCCAGAAGACTTGAAACTTCACTGTTTCCCCCATTTGAAGCTCTTCTGGTTTACATGATGAAAGGTACTTTTCCTGCAAAACAGAAACAAACTGATATACCAGGCAACAAACAATGGCTGTCACGAGTGCGTCAAAATATAGGAACCAAAACTTCATCAAACTTGTCTCACATTAGTCTCACACAAAGAATCTAGATTACATGATCACTGGTCTACAAATGACTTCTCTGGAACTCACTGTCTGTTATTTCTCAACTTCCTTTCTGCCATTTTGACTATGGCCCTCCCCAATGACAATTCAAAATGTTATGTATCACCTAAGGAAATTTTTATATGATTTGTAGCAATATTTCGGGATCAGCGATGTAAGTGAGGGAGTACAAGTGACTGTGTTATTTTAATAAAAAAATGATGTAGTTGTTTAACTGGATAATAGCACACCTTTCATTTTATATCAAGAATAAAATGAATGAATAAAATAATAAGTGAAAAATAACTAAAACTATAGGTGATTCAGTGAACCACACCCATCTCCCGAAAGAGGTTTGCCTACTAGACTGAGCACACTGGGACAAACAAGGTAAAAGGGTGATTGTGTAGAACAGGATACAGTGTACACAACTCACCAGGCTTGGTCTCATACGTAGCAACATTGTAGCAGTATATCACACTGTCCATACAGCTTGCATAAAGTTTCAGTTTGCTAGGATCCAGCACCAGGTTTGTAAAGCCATTCCGAGACGTGCTCCCAGGATACGGCAATGTGTGGCAGGGTGATGGCTCTCTTTTGTATGCTGAGTAGTTCTTCCGCAGGTCCCATACTTTTATCAGCCTAGAACCAATAACCAGGGATACTAACCTTGGCACAATGTAAGTTCATGCAGACTAACTTTCACATCTGACACAGGGTTTTTTTTGAGAAGTTTACAATTACTCAACTGGGCAAGAAATTTCCTGTTATGGATCCAAAACATTCATTTCCATCACTAAAACACTGTCCAATTTTTTCCTGATGTAGTTAAATACAACGCTGTGTAGCAAAATAATTGCTGCTTATTCTGTGACCCATACAAAACACAGAAATACACTGTGTACAGACAGTGTATAATTTCTGAATGTTTAACTGGTGGTGCATATTGTAACCACTAGGATTTCAATGGTTAGCAACATTACACAAAGTGAGAATCAATGTCTGCATAGTTCAGTAAAGCAATGACTTCTGGTTACTACTAACAAGTTTAAACCAGCACTTTTGACTGCAATAAATCAATGTAAACCCAAAACCAATTAATAATCTGGGAGTTTAGTTTCAAAATAATTCCCCCAGTTCAGTCCCAACGTGTAGAGATGGCACAACATATTCTACTTGTGGAGAAGTTTCAAACAGTTCCGGAGGATCAGTTTATTCTATTTAATAATGCTATGTCAAAAAAAATGGATTACAGGGTGCCAAACGAGATCATGATATTGTCAATGATTAACTAGGAAGGATATAGCAGGAAGTACCAATGAGTCTCTTAAAACACTACACTTGCATTTGCCTGAAGGGATGAAAAAACAGCACAAAAAATCTCTGGCCCATGAAACAGAAAACAAGAATGATAACCCCTACAGCACAAAGTCTGGTACATGACTGGACAAGTACTTGATGATACTTGTATTCTGGGGTGACACTGTAGTTGCAACCCAGAAGACAGGTAAATCTGTAGTCACCACTGTAAGATCCTAAAATATCTGTGGATGTGTAACTGTTATATATTTCTATGGCTGAAACATGAAGGCTATGCACATCTAAAATATGGTAAGAGGTACCAACCCATCACCAGCCCCACACGAAATCAGGTGGTAATGATCTTGGAACACAAGACTAGTAATGCTACTGGCACGAGAGGTTGGTGTAGACTTGTTCCGGCGACTCCTTGATCCAGCACTGGTTGGAATACCTGAAAATATGACAATCCATCAAATTTTAGTTTCCCACACTTATAACTATGCCATAATGATAAGCCATGCTTGAGTAAAAGTTTGTATCAGGAGTTTGTAGAAACACAGAGTTGCAAATAACTGCACTGTACATATTATTTCCCATACAGTTTACAGTTCTTCAGCTGATCACGAAACTCCTTGACCATATGAACCAAACAGTTCATACCTGTGTTACTAAAATCCTTCCACTGGACCCTATATGTGAGTCAGTTTAATCCAGTTTACATCTTTACAAATTCCTATCTCTACAATCCACCTCATATCCCATCCACATACATGTCTCCAAGTGATCTTTTCACTGAGAGTTTCTGACCAAAATTTTGTGTATCTTTATTTATGCAACATAAGTTTCATGCCCAGCCCATTCCATCCCGATTTGTGTCATCATCCACAAATTATTAGGTAAACAGTATAAATTACAGGGCTTTCCAGCACATAATTTATTCTAATCCTTTGTTACTTTGTTGTATTGTCTACCAACTGAAAACACTCACTCACCTGATCCCAGGGCATGATGAGAATTTGAGATAAAGTTATCTGGCTTATCCCACAATGGTCCCTGGTTTGATCTTGTGTCCCAGACCATTATCATCCCATCCCGGGCCCCTGTTGCAAAAACAGCTGCAAACAATCAAACTGACTCTGTCAACCAGCATGAGAAATTTCTGTATCCTTAAATGAGATTTATAAAAGAATTTCATTGCAGACAGGGATTTATTTTCTGTACTTTTTTTTTAATCATACCTTCTTTTCTCCCAACAGTTAAGACTTTCTTGCTTACTAAGTTATTACACTATGCACATAATTTAGTTTACTTATATTTCATGGCCAAGGACAGCTTAAGTGTACAGGCTGTTCTATTTAACTTTGTAATTACAGCAGTGCTGTGCACCAAATGTTAACAAAATTTTAGTTTTGTCTGCATTTTGGGTACTACAGCCACTGTTCAGAAAATACACAATAAATCACAAAAGAAATGAAAATATGATAGGATTATGTTACTCAAAACAGATTTTGTGCAAGTATACAAAACAAAATGGAAAGGAAGTGATTAAGTAATAAGTTCTGACAGGATTTCCTTAATTATAAAATATCAACACAAAAAGGAATATCCTTACAAAGATCTCTAAAAAGACAGAAAATTTATGTTCACTTTAACTTAACAAGCAAATCGGGTCTAAAACTGTAATAAGGATGATGATCCAATACATGCACAAACCAGCAGTAAGGAAATTCTCAGCTGTAAAAAACTAAATTTTCTCACTTTTATCTTGTGGCCTGAATGCGACTGTCTTGACACTCCTTGTATGTCCTCTGAATTGCCGCACCTGCCTGAATGGCATGATGCTAACATCCCACAAAACAGCTGTGTGGTCACCAGACACACTCACCAGCTTCAGTTCCTCCTCCATCCATGCCAAGTCAAATATTGCATTGTGATGAGCTTGTATGCCTGCTGATGAAGACAACACTTAAAATCTTTAGACCTGGGTCCACAACTCCACCAATTTGTAATGTTAACATATTATCAAATGGGTACCAATGGTTCCTTTCTCTACTGTTTATAGTGGCCATAATACAAAAGTAACCACCCACCTCCAGAAGAAGGAGGGCATCCTACAGGCTGGCCTGCTTCATATCACCTTACTTTATCATTCCATGAGAATTTACTGAATTCTGAGTTTCACAAATTGCAATACTGGTGCAGAATGGGTTTGATAAGTTTAGGTTAGTCAAACCAGCAAGCAGGCCTACAAATAAAAGGGTTAATATCAAGATCGCTAATTACATATGAGCGCCAAGTTTTCGATAAAGAGTCGTTCTGCCCGCTTCGAAATTAGTTTGCAATGTAATACAGTCAAGAGCATTTGTGGATTTCATGGGCCACTGGTGATGCAGATTCTAATCACTAAAACAGCCTTACCTTCAGCATTTATCTCGCCTGACCTATGACGTATATTTTTTAGTCTCGTGTCTTGAATTGCTATCATGCCATCTTCATTTGCGAGTGCAAGCAAATGCTGGTAATTTGCTTTACAGCAGAACTGGCAGGCGAAAACAGGAGACTCAGAGTTATAACTCTGGCCATAATTATATGGGTAAATGCCACAAAACTCATTACAATCGTAGCACTTCAAGCGTTTGATAGCCAGATCGTAAGAATTCGTGGTTCCTGCGGACAACACACGATCATAAATTACGTGTTTAAAAATGACGCTACAGTAACTACACGTTTACGTATACACATTGTACTTACTACGCCCTGTTTCTCTTGCATATAATAGGTGTACGAAGTCCATACTCGTTTATAAGGCATCAATCAACAAACATCTAGACTGCATTCGTACCATTTCTCAAACACATAAATGTTTACGTTCCTACGCGGGAAATAAATATCGATTCTCTATCGACTCACGATATTCTACAAATTGACTGAAAATGGCGGTCAATTGACTTGACACTTCAGGGCAAATGATAGAAAATGGCCCAATTGACTGAAAATGGCTGTCAATTAACATGACACTTCAGGGCAAATTGAAATAAAATGGCGTCACACAGTTGGCGCAAGAAATATCGGTGTAACTGGCCATCACAGATCATCTAATGAAACGCAGAGGGGAGGCGCTTTCGTGTAACCCCTGCTGCAGTGGAAAAGCAGTAATTATGAGGGTGTGTAGCCTTTTGTATCTGGCCTGGGCAGCTATATTTTCTGTTTTATCTCATAAGCGGCACGATTTTCGGGGGGGGGGGGGGGGGTTTGGTGAAGGTAAATGTGTTTTGATTTTCCCCCCTTTTTTTTTTTGGTAACATATTCCTTTTTAAAAAAAAATGCGGGAGTTACAATAAAAATTTTTTATAGTTATTTTTGGGAAGT
>Ga0131853_10006231_pt1 | contig 21555 bp, 9 predicted proteins | sample TergutLab28metaG_FD_92764 | JGI IMG/M metagenome (GOLD analysis project Ga0131853, IMG submission 92764) | Labiotermes labralis P1 segment gut microbial communities from Petit-Saut dam, French Guiana - Lab288 P1 (version 2) (version 2) | ecosystem: Host-associated > Arthropoda: Insects >... | reverse complement strand
GACGGACAGACGGACGAATGGATAGACACGACAAAGCAAATAGTCGTTTTTGGCAATTTTGCGAACGCGCCTACAAACGGAATCCTCAGGTTGGTTCACGTTCGATTATTACAAACATTTACACAAGCGAACAAATAAGCAACACCCACAAGTCGCGGCATGAGACTATAAATACTGACGATATATCCCACCAAATTATTATGCAGCCTCGGAGTGCACATATAACATATCTCTCGAGCATGAACTATGTATCACGCTTTCAGGAGCCATATCTGCAAACGCATGAATAGCACTTCAGGCGTGACCTCGGTACAAACATCGGGGCACGAACTAAAGTCATCTATGTGTTGTGGGAACATAAAACCCACGCAACTAAAGATACATATATAAAGATGTGACTACGCATTAGTAAAGCCGTTTCTTGAAAAACATTAGACACGCTAATGGCGAGCAGGGGGGAGAACGTTTTAAGTTTCACATAGAATATGTGATCTTTTCTGAGCACCGTTTGAAACATGGCAATAAAACAGATCTAGGTGTCACACTGATCGATAGGTCTATTATTTACTTTTGTATCGCGTGGTGTTACTTAATTAAAGGCAAAAACATTGAGTCTCTTTTTATCCATGGCTGACTAAGCAAAGAACGGCGTGTCCACTAAGTGCAACAGGATGTAAATGTGCGGTGAATGGTCTTCAACGGGAAACAGGCAGCACAGGCCCATCCCACAGTCCCTGCATTATTTTCTCAGTATTCAGAGCCATTCAGACGGTAAGAACTGCGTACTCTGCCACAACTTCTGAACCCATATTACCCAGTTACACTGTACAATATTATTCGTTTGATGTAGGCTTGACACACCTAACGGTCTGCTAGGTCAGTTTTCTGGGCATTAGCACACTGAAGGCGTACTACTTTCATATTTGATGTAGCATCCAATGATATGAAGCCCCAGATATTTAATACTAATACAGCAGTGGACCACTTCGGTGGTCTGTAGTGACAGGTACTGAATAATGACATGTGTTCCTCCGCAACTACAAGAACAGCAGACTTGCCATGTTACATGTTACGTTTACATGATGGAAATGCTACCTCTCCACCTCTCGGCTGACACTGACAGAACATGCAACAGATGCGTATTCAGGTTGCCTCGCATCGTCATACTCTGTAGTGAGAATTATATAGATTACAGGCAGCATACTGAGATTTAAAGGGGCTCTTTATGTCTTGATCATTATCAGAGTTGCAACTCTTTAGCACATTCACTGCAACATGTCCATACAATCACTTCATAATTGGAAACATATCTGACAGACTCCTTGTTACATCTAAGGAAACAATACAATTGCAGTCTACTACAAGCCCACGTTTGGGCTTCACTACTGTCCATGCAACATCTACCTGCTTTTCTCAATATTTCATTTCCTACCACAGATACAAACGCCAACTTAAACTACTTGTGGCGAACGGAAAGGGTGAGAGGTCCAGGTGCACAGCTAAGCTGAAACAAAAATGGCGGTACGTACTCCTTCGACAGGATCTTCAACGGTATGGGCTCTGGTGAAGAAGTAGGTGTTGCAGACAGGATGATACTTAGAGCACCTACGTACATGATGTTATGATTATCAATATCATCCCTGGAGTACACAGACTGAACAGATGTGATTTATCGTAGTAGGCGACTGCGTGGTGATACAGTTCGGAACTCCGCTTTTCGGCCACAGAAGCAGGGGAAATGTGCAGGCAATTTGCGGTACGATGCGCGGACTATCACCACTGGAAACAGTGGACACGGTGAAGCACAATGAAAACATTTCTTGCAAGAGGCGGTATGAGAACACAGTGGTCTAATAGCACTAGCTAGTAAAGTGCACTGTACCCGTCAGAACAGTAGCGTGTTAAGAAATTACTTCCACAGACGCAGAGCTGAGTCCCGGACAGTGTCTGTACATAAACCCTCGGCAATGCAAGAAAGATAACCGCCCCTAGTAAAAGACGTACAGTGACTGACTGACCTGAAATGGGTGAACTCCTGTCCCCGTCACATAAATAGTGTGTACGATTGAAATGAAATTTGTAAACAAAAAGTGTCTTCGACTTCTATGGCTACTCAGGCAACAGAGAGGTCCTTCTGTCGTTGGTTGACCAGTCTTTCCTAGAGAACATGCACAGCATTCACTGGTTAAAAATAATTAAAACGTCCCTAGGTATAAAGCGCCTTCAGCGACAGACGCAGAAATAATCAGCTGCGGTTTCGATTAACACACTCTAAATTTAAGGTCCAAAAGTTATCAAAATCAAATTTTGGGTTCGTCTAAGCGTACTGCCCAAATGGCCTCGTTTTGCAGAACGAATACCACAACTGTTACAATTTTGAACACAAACAAGTGAGGCTTAAAAACTTACTGGGATTTTTAACAGTTTAGAGTAAAGACTCGCCCACAGTAAATATTTATCATAGACAATTTCAAATCTCATCCCCCTTTTCGCCTACGTACTGCCAGAATTATCGATAGTTGAAGCATATTATGTAGTAGAAAGGTAGTAGGCTATGCGTAGATGCGTAGACAAGCAGCCGTACTGTGAAATTATGTGGTACGGCTTGGTCCGACTTGTCGAAATGAACGTCCGACTCTTCTTCCTGAAAGGGCGCTTACAAATCGAAAAAATCACTACAGACTCATAGACAGTGCAATGGAACGAGGGAAACTACTTTAATCTTATGCACTTCCATTCTCCGAACACTCACGATACGCTTTATATTCAGTTCAAGTGTCATAAATGAAAAGAATCTGTCTTTTTTTAAGCTTTCTTAAACATGCTGGTGGAAACTGCCTCGCAACACCCCGTACATAACATTAAGCTACAGCAAAGTAATTATTTTTCACCGACATAAAATAAGATTCAGATCCTTATTCTGTGTTATAAACTAAAAGTTTCGAATAAATGAACACAATAAACCAAAATACGTTACGAGTGGACGCTCTTCAATTGTAAGCAGTTACTTACTGATCATTTACGTATGCTAGTTACCACTAGCTAGGGGACAGAGACGCCTGGAAATTGATCCTGAAGGAGGCCAAGGTCCTGCATGGACTGTACAGCCACCGGAGAAGAGAAAAGAACTAACAGTAGATTATAATACAGAGCAGAATATTACATGAATTGCCACAATCGTGTTACCTATGTATGTATGTATGTATGTGTGTATGGGTATATATATATGGTACCCAGAAAGTTTAATTTCATTAACTTTATAAACATACTCAGAATAGTGTACTGAATGTCAATTTACTTTCAAAACAGTGAATGTTCCATTACTTCTAACGGAAAGCCATATGCTTATGAGCAAATAAGGGGCATTCCGTATTGATACAAAAGGTGTGGGGACCACACGAGGTCTTCGGTGAGGCTCCCCATCACAAAGCCCTAAAAACGTACGAGAACTCTTATTAAAACAGAATACAAGGAACTTTCCGATCAATGTCACAATCTGCACTGTCAACGGAATTTAACGCATCTATTTGTAGTTATATAGGCTATTAAACAGGAACCGCTTTTACATAAAAGCCGTAGAATTTAAGAATGAAATGCATATTTTATCCGGTTTTCAGGCTGTAGTACATGTCATTAGCAAGCTCCAAGCATGCCAGAAGGGACTGAAATTGATTGGGTAAATTAGCGTCTGGACTAAATTGATTATGTTAATTTACTAGGCGAAAACAGGCATAAGTACGGTAAAGTGCACCCTTGTACAGGCATTGAGGCTCTGTACAGGCCATACGGCCCATAGGGGGAGTAGAGGTATAGCTCTACTCTTTCTTAACCACGACATTAGAAGGGGGTGGTGTCAGCGTCACGCCCCAGCCGCTCTTTACCCCCGGGAAAGACCCGGTACCCATTGTACAGTAGGCTGTGTGGGCCCCACGGCCGGTCTGGACAGGTGCTGAAAATCTCGCCCCCAACGGGATTCGATCCCCGGACCGTCCAGCCCGTAGCGCAGTCGCTATACCGACTGCGCTAACCGGACCACGAAAACAGGCATACTATAAATAAAAAAAAAAAACACACACACACATACACACAAACTTTGTCAGTGACTGGCAAGAAGGTCGGTAAATGCCGAGAGAAGTAAATATGCCTTGCATGTTTATGTCTCGTTAACGGAACGCAGAACGTCATAAAATAAAGACAACTAATAAACCCTAATAGTACGAGGCAAAGTTCTAATATCTGCGAACGTCACTAACAAATCAAAATTGTAGGGATGAATGTATCAAGAGGAAATTTAATTGAGGGTAGGCCTGCTATTATTCCGTCCACATTAGTCTGTCTTCCTACTGGAAACATAAAGACTAAAAAACGTAGAACCACAATGTATATCCTGTTTCTATGAGTGCGGAACTTGGTCTCTGACATTAAATGAAGAACGAAGGATGGGGGTTTTCGTGAATAGGGTGCTGGGAGAGTTATGTGGACTCTGAAGGGAGGAAGTGACAGGAGAAAACTGCATGAACAGCTTCGTGATATGAACATCTCGTAAAATATTTTAAGAGCGATAAAATAAAAGGAAATGAGATGCGCGGAACATGTAGCACGTATTGGGGATTAGGCAGATGCGTGAATGGCTTTGGTGCAGAAAACGTGAAGCAAACAGATCACTTGGAAGACCTAAACGTAGATGTGTGTGTGATATTAAAATGGATCTCAACGCGACAGGAAAGGAGAGTCTGAACTGGATTAATATGACCCCGGATAGGGAAAAATGGCGAGCTCTTGTGAACACGGTAATGAACATTCCGGTTCCATAAAATCTGAAGAACTTATAAAATAAATGAGGAAGTATCAGCTTCTCCAGAAGGACTGTGCTCCATACTGTAGTTAGCTAGATGTGGAGTTTATATGAAATATCAGTTAATGTTACTTAAGTAAAGCGGTCTTTCGGCAAAAGTGATGTATGAATTTCATTTCAAAAATTGCCTCCCCACTTTCGTCTAAATAAAACTTTTTCCCTGCCCACGCGATGAAGACATGTAGCAGGAATAGCGGTACAGCTCCGCCCATTCTTAACCTCTGCATCAGCATGACAGAACCCCGGTACGCACTTAATAGGAGGCCGGGTGGGCATCGGAGACGGTCTTTACGTTTTGGAAAAGAGAAATATCTCTTCCCCTGCCGGGATTCGACCCCTTGATCGCCCAGCTCGTAGTTCAGTCATTATACCCCTAACGGGTCACGACTAGTGAGCCTTCGACACCGACAATAGATGCTAATTCTGCTAAATCGTTAACCCAGTACACCAAGGCGTAAGTTTCTTGATACAAACACACAATTTCCGGGAGCTGTAAGTTTAAACGCCCGCAGCTGCACGGCGTTTACTAACGTCCACTGGTGGCGTTGCAGCGTGATCACGCGGTAGCGTGCGCTTGCTTAATCGGTAGAATCAAGAGTTCAAAACCGGGGTCAACTAATCCGATTGAGAACGCTTTCATCCGTGGATCAAAGTAAACAGTGGGGCGGGTCTGCAACACATGCAACTAGCCCTTCCTTCAATGCTTTAACAATTTACGGCCATTTACAGTATCTGATGAACATTTAGTACGTAGATGGGAATAACACGACGCTGGTGACAGTGATGAAGACAAATAAGAGGTGTCGACAGGATACAGGCAACAACACTGTTTCGATGATCAGATATATAACACAGGGGCGGGAATATGTTTGGTATTCGAACGCTAACACCGAAAACGTGCAAGTACAGAATACGATGGACATAAATTATAAAGAAACACACACGTATGTATTTATTTTAATAATTCGCAGTGATATGTCAGCAATTATCAGATTCACCATCCGCTACTGTTCGTATGCAAGTAATCAGTCCACAATGGAACCTATCATCAGCCACCTGAATCTAGGCCAAACGCACATTCACTATTTCGTCAAGATTCATATTAATATTATCCCCCTGTCTACGGATAGGTAGTCCAAATGATGTCAGGTTTTTGACCAAAACGCTGCACAAATTTTTCATTAGCGTCAACCGTGCCACATGTCCAACGTGCCCCATCCTCCTCGATTCCCTCTCCATAATTATGTCTGGCAAAGAATACAAATTACGGAGCTCATCATTATTCAGTTACTCCAGCATCTCGTTACTTCCTTCCTCTCGGTTCCAAACAAACATAAACCGCATCTTCTTTTATTAACAGACTTTTACAAGTAAAATAAGAAACAGTACTGTTACACATTTAATAACAGGAGAGCGTGTTCAGGAAATGTTCCTATCATTCCTGTTGAGAGGGAATGCAGCGCACCGGTCGTGACACTGTCTCGCCTTAAGTCTTTCATGAGAAAAATAGGGGGTAAAAAATACTACGTGTACATCCGATTTTATTAGTTTTTTGTTGCGCAGATTAGTGCTTGGTTTCGCCACCTTTTGGACCAGTTCAATGCCCCTGTGCTCTTATATCTTTCTAAAGTGTGCAACATGTATTGTTTCCGTTGTTTCGTGGGTCGAACTCCCACAGAGGGCGCTCGTGCAGTCTATAGCAGCGTGGACCATGAGGTTGGATGCCGTTGTTACTGTTCCACTCGACTCATCTACGGACGTGAGTGGCATTTGTGACGACCCAACGCCAACGACTTACTCAATATCACATCTCTACAGAATTTAATTGGGAGCCAGGAAAGAGTGATCAGTAAAATGACTGGACCACAGGCTGGACAATTCGGGGTTCGAACCTCGGCAGGGGTAAGAGATGTATTTTCTCTCCATAAATGACCAGATTGGCTCCGGGGCTTAAGCAGCCTCATATTCACTGGGTACCACGGGCTCTTTTCCCGGCGGTAAAGCGGCCGGGGCGTGAAGCTAACCATCTAGTGCGGAGGTTAAGAATGACTGAAGCTATACCACCACTCCCACTATATACCTTCATGGCATGTATACGGACAATTTCACCTCTTGTCTTTTTTTTTACAGAATTTACTTACAAGGCTGTGATATTAGCACACATACAAACATATGAAGAACTCAGTGCGGAATACTACTGACAGACCAAACGACTACCTACAGAATTTCAGATTTTTTATTGTAACGGAGAAGCCAAACAGGCAGGTCCATGCTCGTTTAATGTAAACAAAACGGTGGCATAGGTTATGGTTGCAAGAGAAAAATACAGAAGTGTTTCAATTAACGACTGCCAATTGTAAGGTTACACAGCGTCATGGCACATAAACAAAATACGGGCAGGGAATATTGGTGTAATGTAACTGATACGGGAAAACGGAAGTGCCCGGAGAAAAGCCTGCCCCAGTGCCAGAGATTTCTTAAACACTGCGAGATATGAGATTGATAGGTACTGATGAGTACCGTCATCTATGGTACGGCAACGTAAAAATTGGTATTAATAATTGTCCAACGAGATGCAACACAAAGCAGTCTCTTTATTATTCTGCAAGTGCACATTAGCTTGGCCACGATGGAAGGAGGTAGCTGCACAAAAAATATGACCAGTACCAGAGGCTGTAGTTACAGTTTTGTGTACTCCTGATGATGGGTGTGGTTGACACCCGAAACATGTAGAGTGAACTTGCAGAATAATAAATATACTGCTTTGTGTTGCATCTCGTTGGACAGTTATTAAGATCAGCGATGCACGGAACCATAAACATAAAAAAGTAAAAAATTGGCAAATGCTGACGTTACCGAGAAGAGCTGCTTCCATCTTCAGCGCAATCTAAGAAGTCAACTCTTCTTCAACTACCCTGCAGATGGAAGCAGCAAGTTCCTCCGAAACACACGTATCTATTTAACAGTCCACACATATTCATATTCCAGAAGCCGACAAACTTCTCATTAAATTTTCATTAATTTCTTCGAGAGGAATCTGAGTCGAGAGGTTAATCGTTTGTAACAAAACACGCTTCAACTAACCCGGAATTCTACCAAGTTTATACACTGTCAAAATAAGAGCTCCAACACACGACACCGCGGCTACCTAAGAGCTGCATAATAACTTATTACCCACAACAGACCTATTACGAGATTTCAAGTTGACAAAGCATGCAGCGATCACATGCAGCAGAGTTTAGAAGCCTGTGGTCTATGAACATCTACGAATGGCCTGTAAAGAATTCTAAAGAATGTATTTTATACCGAATTTCAATTTTTTTTATTTTCGAATTTTCAACCAGCGTCATTTTAAGTAACATCGCTTCGCATTTGTTGACATTACGAAGCATAAAAAGAGGTATGAGCCGACACGACTAAATAAAATACATAACCGAGTGACAGCTTTTGTTTAACGTCAAGTAATCTCGCAAGTGTAGCAAGGATTCGTACATTTCGCAGCCCGCAGAGTCAGGACGAGTTGAACAGGTGATGGTTCGGGGAGAACACAAACTTGGAACAAGATGCCAGCTATGACTAAAACAATACCGGGTTCTAGTTCTGTCTTCGTGTTAAGTGTGCAGTACAAGACACTCTTGTTTTATACTAATAATAAAACAGCCAATCAGCTGCGTCATCTGTTGATCCGCTCCTGTTCCAGGTGTCCGGCAACATCTTCGCACCAGCTACAATGGTTTAATGTTACAGTTAGAGTGAAGCCCACTGACTGGCATGGGGAGAGCAGGTCCTGCTTTTGTAACCCAAACTTCCGTACGTTTTTAAATTTTGCCGCTCTGGTATACGAGTACACCGAACTTACTTCGGGGTTTCATCACACTTTTTGAGCAAGTGTTTTCGCAGACAAGTGAATTCGCGAATCTGATTCACACATTCGTTGTCACGGGAATACTCCGTGTGAGGGTCAATGCGTTCTCTTGTGGGCGCACGGAACACAAAATTTTCTTAATTTCATTACCTCCATTTGTTATGCTAATTACGCTGCTGTTGTTTACACACTGAGCACGGTTTCAGTATAACATCTTGTTTCCAGAACACACCTCTAGAGCAGATCATGACAGATATCAGACGCGCTACTCACTTCGTTACATCAACGTTTTCACCGATGTTTGCTTCCTCTGTTCATTAACCCTTTAAAGACGAAGCGCAGACCGCTTTATTTAAAGACCCAGTCCGTAACGCGCTGTAAACACTTTTCATCTCGGTTATAAAAACCAATCAGTTAATGCTGTAAGTGGCACAAGACGCTATTTGTTCTCAGATAAATACAAAACACATAAATACTGTGTGGTTGAATGTTAAACCGGTTGTTGCATCACGTAACCAGTAGGCTTTAAAAGGTTAAAATGGATTAATTTTTCTAAAGATGCGTAACAGTAGTGGGATCTTGTGAAAAGAGTAATGAACGTTCGGGTCCCATAAACACAAGCACTTCCTTAACTACATGAGCTACTAACAGCTTCTCAAAATACACCCTGTTCCACAGTCACTGTTAAATGGTGACGATTTCCAGAATAAAACGAAAACTAAACAGCAGCAGAAGTACGTTTACGTCCGATCATATTCCCGTACGTCTTCCTTCAAGCAATATCAAAATTGTGGAGTAACGGCTTTACGTGGAATATCTTGTTGTGACATACACACAGTAAACTGGGAAGTGAAGACGGTCACGACTAGGTGAAGGTGGACCAGTAGTCACGAGCGTTGTACTAGATCTTTGTAATAACACACTGTATTAACCACTGAATAGAGATACAAGAAATAAAAAATTACTGTAGATGGTAATTAAACTTCAACAGCTTGGATTCTATTCCAATCAGATAAGAAACTGTCCCCCTCGGGGCACATTTAGCACAAAGAAGTACGTGATAATGGTCTTAATATACCTTAACATACATGGATTCTGTTTCCTACTTGACCGGTTAAGTGCCGGTCCGACGCTCCAGTGAGTATTTATTAGACCTCATGAAGGTTGTCATCACTGCGACCTTTTGTCTAGCGCCCGCCATCGACTGTTAAACCTCCCTTACATGCGGCGTACGACGCAATGCTGGCACAACGACAGGAGAAGCGTTGGGCCCGCGATTATCGGTCGAGCAGGAAAATAAACATCCCATACTCTGTTTCATAATTTGTATTTAGTTTCGTCTCCCAAAACAACCACAGCACTGCAATGACTGAGAGTTCCAGTGCACTAAAATGAGACCTCTCAATGTCGTGTATGTGATAATCTTTCTTTGAATATGTTACACTGCATGATGAAGGCTATTTCAAGAAGCCGAAATATGGTGCCTTAGATTGCATAGCAAGATAACACCAAACGCAGTTGTTATGGACTCTCTTTACTTCTTAGTTGACTGCAAGTCATGGATTTCATACAGGCGCAGAGGAATTTCTCTTCTTCTATCCAATAAAGCGAACATAAGTCAATCCGCCTACGTGTCAACCCCTTAATCTGTAAATGACATCATTTGTTATGTCGTGGCACAGTTGGCGCCACTTCGCTGGGCCGTGCCGCCCTGACAGACGTTACGACTTCACACTGGGTAAGGAGATGAACTTGACACATTACCAGACCTCGACACTATGCTGAAAAGAAGTGGTTAGGAGAAAGCGTTCTTTCTTCACCATACGTACAGCACTTTAGTGTCTACTGGACAGCTAGGCACATTGCTCCTCTGCACAGTCTTAATGGCGCAGGCGACAAGAAAATGAACTAAACGTCGTGCGAATGCATCGAACCACTGAATGACTGTCACAGGCCGAAACCGGTAGTTATTATATGTCATTTATAATACAATATGGCATAAAGCGTGTAAATAAAAGCAGTCCCAGAAGAATAAATGATTTGCATTAATTTTCGCATATCATTCTGTGGTCTTACGATAGATTCATAGCCTCTTCCAGAGCCAGACCTTCACACGGAGCGATCTAGTGTTTCCGCTCTAAATTTCCGGATTCCTCTCGTTTCCTTAAGGTCATCCAGTAGCCGTTTACGCCTTCTTCCTCGTCTACCCATCGCCTCTATCCTTGCCTCTCTCTTTCCTTCAACAACGTATTTTAGAAGACAGTTCCTACGCAAGATGTGACCAATCCAGTTAGCCTCACTCCTTTTTGTTGTATGATACTCCTTTCCTTCGTAACTTTATGTAGTACTTCATTTTTTGAGCGATCGGTCCAACTGATCTTCTCCACCCATCTCCAGTAACACATTTCAAAACTTCCCAGGTATATCTGATCTACTTTCCAAAGTTTCCAAGTTTCGGCACCACACAAAGTTCGTGTTAAAATTTGTATTCTTGGATTCAAAGCCACGTGTCTTCCCTCCCACGTTTACCCCTACTGTAACCCTTACTTATTGCACCCCAGTCTCCTATTTACACGGTCAGAGCACGATTGTCGTCCCCTTTCCTTAGAAACGTCAGATACTTCTTTCCACGTTCGGCTTATTCCGATACACTGAAGATGGAGGCAGCATGTCACTCCGAAACGATGCTGCCTATCGACTAATCGACATGGGAAAAATGTGATCAAAGGACCGACTTAAAATAGAGTTTTCGGGGAAAAAAAGTCACTATACTGCAGACGTTTTAATGTTCATTTTGTGGTTTAAACACCAGGCACAGTTCAATTACAATTGATTGATATCAATGCTGACATTCTGCAGCACATCAGGGCAGTAAACGTTTGCCCATTTGAAGAATACAAACACAACCCGCATCACATTTATATGTATCAGTTCGTACCGCGCAGCAAACTCACTCCGGCGTGTTTATAAAAACCAACTAGTTAATGCTGTGCAGGAAAATTATCGTCGTTTTTTCTGAGATCCAATAAACAACACGTAAATACACTGTGTGGGTTGAATACAGAATTTTTTAATGTTAAATCTGGTCATAAATTGCGTCACCACTAGACCTCAGATGATGAATACTCAAACGGTTACTTACTCTTTGAATGAGGATAAAAATATACCGTGTGTGAAAGTGCCGCTTTGCTTACCTGCAACAAAAAAGAATAAGTATTAAACAATACGAAAACATACAGCAAACATACATAATTTTGTAACACATTATTTTTAGATAGCTTCAATTCACAATGGAATTCGCATTGTGCTCCACAGTAAAATATCTCCATACTTGGTTCCACGATAGAATCTCCTGCCCCCCCCCACACACACACACACACATATAAGCAACAATATTACAAGAAAATCTTTGTCAATTTTAATCAAAATATCTTGGGTAATTTAACGACGTTACATTAAATGCACAGTTTGCCTACTAAAAAGAATCTGCTATTAGAATTACACATAAAATCCCATTTCATTACAGTAGCACTTCGGTCAAAAAATGCAGCTAGTTCTCCGTGTTCACTACAGATGCAGGCTTGCCAAGGTCTGGTACCTGAAGACCTGTTCTTATATATCCTTCATCGGTATACCGCAGACAACAGAAACAAATGTGCTTTTTTACAGCACATGTTCGACCAATGCACAGAAATATTCACTAAATTATGTAATTATTAAAGCAGACCACTCCCTAGGTGCACCAAATCCAGAAAAGAATTTTAAGGACAGCAGATGTTACACAATATTACTGGAACTACATTTGTATCCCATAGCACTTCAAGAGATCTCTTTCGGACGAACTATGAACTGACTACGTAATTATATGAAGAATCTTTCCTTTCTGTCTTGTACGGCTCAACAGGCCAATGCGATTCAGGATCCCCTCATTTCACTCCTCTCTGAACAGAATACAGTTTACCATATCGGGCAGCGAACTCCGTATGGGGGCATCGGCCCATCGAAAGGCCTCTTACTACATAAGACAACACAGACATGCAGTCAGGTGTCGAGCGGTATTCGAAGACACAATGACAGCGTTAGAGCGGCCGAAGACATGCCACGCCCCAGACGGCCCGGCACAAAATTGTCTGTCGCTATTGCATGCATCTTTCGACACGATAACTACAGAAACACACGCGTGTGTTGGCGACGAAGCTTCCAAGGTGAGAACAGGAGTAAGGAGAAAAAGAATCTTCAATCATAAAAAACAATGACTCATAAAGGTACTAAAATTATTACTGTCTAAGTCTTCAGGATGGGCACAAGAGTCAGACTGGCCGACGTCGGACAGAATAGAGTTTGCAATATTAACTGTAAAACAGAGCTCAGAAAAAGAGCTTCAAGCGACGAAGTTCTTTTGAAATAATAAATTTACATAGTCGTAAACTGGACAAAGTGTGGTCTAAAACTGAAGAAATAAGAACCACCAAATGCAAGCAGTAAAGTTGCCCTGGCCCTTAATCGCGTCCCCTGTCACACCGGTCGCCATTTCGTTAGACACACCACATAAATGGGAGAGAACGGAAATTAATTTTGCAAAGTTGCAGCAATTATGCACTGCAAATGAAATGTAAACAGAAAGCTGCAGTATGAACAGGACTACGACATTACCGCCTATAAGGTTAATAAAATGTAAAAATGAGTCACAAACACAGTCGAAGAGATGTTATGTTCGGTTGCTAACCACAACACCGCTCTGAGACCTTAAAAAGGGAATTATCCGAGGGTCACAACAGCCATTCTCCTAGCTCAGACTTCATCCACGCATTTCGATGAAGCCGAGGCGTTTAAAGTCTGTCAACTTTATGTGGATAAATTGCTCACAATAGTATGAAAAAAACACCGAGGACGCGTTATAAAGTTATGTGAGGTACAGTTAACGGTAACGATGTTCCTTTGTGCGCCACCAAGTTATAAGGTATACTTTCTCTTCTATAGTAAAACCAACCAGATGCACCAGTGTTTCAAATTTACTTTATTTTGGAATAACACTCTCATGTTTCGGACGGTCTTTCCGTCTATCATCAGGAGTTCAAGACTGTACATACAGCAACGGGTATATGTCCAACAGATACTGCCACTGCTTGCTAGCAAGCAGTAAGCAGTATCTGTTGGACATATACCTGTTGCTGTTTGTACAGTCTTGAACTCCTGATGATGGACGGAAAGACCTCCGAAACATGTAGAGTGTTATTCCAAAATAAAATAAATTTGAGACACCGTTGCATCTGGTTGGTTTTACTATAGAAATATATTACGATGCACGGCCGTATGAACGTCAAACAAGTATAAGGTATACCTCCACTCATTCTTAACAACCACAGTAAGTGTAGGTGAATGGTCAGCTTCACGACCAGATCGCTTCACCCCCGGGGCAAACAGCCGCTCCCCCACCCCTCCCCTCATCCAATTCACTGGGTAGGCGCATGTGGCCGGCCATGACGCTGTGGAATCGAACAACAAGTTCTCCGTCGCCTAGATCGTAGTTCGTCATTATACCGACCGAAGTATCTCAGCGCACATACTTAAATGGGATACTGCAGAACCTGATGACTCGGGCTTACAATTAACATTATGGATGTTGGTCACTCGACCCAAGTTATCTAACGACTCCCAATTTGCAGAAAAAAAATACACAAATGACACGACTCCGTGATGACGCAGAGAACGACAGTCTTGCCAAACAATGAATATTCTCTCTGTGTAGATGTGGTGGATAGCCTGTCGAACGGCCTATTTCATTGTATCTGGTTACTGAAGAAACTTCGGTTTTATAGGATACTAATGAAATCTCTCGTTCTGCTCCCGGAATTTTCTTAATATAAAATGTGCCAACTAACGAAATGATCACTTACCACTAGTCTTACGAACAATTAATGGCCCTCTGTATACCCGTTGGAAATTATCTTGTTAACAAGAGTAAATATATGCTTGCATTGCAACTATGAAATTTCCTGTTCATGTTCCTGTAATAATTCATTCTGCGAGCTCGAATATAGCAAACTCTATCTTTATTTCGTCATCCCGTTTCAGTAAATCAGTAACTATTTAGGTCTGCACAACGAACTGATTTTCTTTGCTCTACGAAACAGGTGGCCCAAATTCAGACCATCCTATTAAATTTTGATGTTTTGCTGACCGTGGGTCTCAGCGTAATCTTAGTAATTAACCAACTTAATGCACAAAATCTTGTTTTGTAATAAATTTATTATATACCTCTACAAGTTTCGAGCATTATGTGCCCATCATCAGGAGGTCAAAATTGTATTATGCAGTATCTGGTATCATCATACCTGTAGGTGGCCGTCCGATGCACCGGACTGCCACCTACACAGTGTGATGATACCAGATGCTGTATAATACAATTTTGACCTCCTGATGATGGGCACATAATGCTCGAAACTTGTAGAGGTATATAATAAATTTATTACAAAACAAGATTTTGTGCATTAAGTTGGTTAATTACTAAGATTACTTCTTATTAATTTTTATTACCCCAGCGACTTCCGGTGGTTAGTTGTATTAAACGACTGCCAAGTAAGGGAAGGGCCGTTATGATCGTGTAACAACCAGATCATCTGACAACAGAAGGGCAGACAGACGGCCTTGTTCAAAAGGGGTTGATTTTCTTGCGTATTCACAAAATTTAAATCCGTTCATTAATGTATCATTTCCTACATGACACTTCACGCACTTACTTTCAGCCGTTCTATTCGCAAAAAAAATTATGGGGATGGACGGTAGTAAACAGGCGACCCAAAACTGCTATCATATGGACTGATCTGCATCAAGACCCGACAACGATGGGCCTTACACCGGTCTTGCACGTGAAGAAGCACTGTGGGAGAGCCAGGCGCCTCTGTAAGCTTATGCAACGGTACTGAAAAGTACCCGAGTTACGCGGAAACGATGATAGATCGCTGCTGATACACGAAACGAATTCCAGCACGTGGGAGAACACGGAACAAAAATAAAACAGTTGTACCTGATTTATTGGCGCATTTCTTTCGTCCGATCAAGTATGAAACACAGGACTGCATAATCTCGCTCTTGCCACTCCTTGGTGTCGACTGTGGGAAGGAACCGACACACACGAACACTAAAAGCGACAATGTTCATGGTAATCATCTGAGACACGAAGGCTGCAAATAATACAGCGTCGAAGAATTCAGTTCCTGCATCACGTCGACCCCATTACAAAGACAAAGCTTAGCGCTATTTAGGGAAATAAGTTAGGTTAATTCTAGGAATCGTAAAAACCACAAAAATACACCCTGTGGTCAGAACACGGTGTTCTTAAAAAAGTAAAATAAGGCAATAAATGCAGTAGCCACTGCTTCAGGGAGACAGGAAGTATTTACGGCGCAGCAAAAGGCATACAAACGATGAGTGGCAAAATAAAAAAAAAAAACCTTGACTGGTGACCTGGGGTCAAATGCTGGTCCGAATACTCTATTTAGTTGCATACTGCACGCCCGCAGCTTACCAGACCTAACAACAGATACAGGCTTACTGCAGCCTTCGCGACGAAAACTTGCAAAACCACGCCTTTTATCTTCCACATATCGTCTGTCGGCCCGTCTGTCCGCCGGCATATAACAACTTTGTAAAGCCTAAACTAATCTTCATGAACAGTAACCACTAAATCACCATAAATTTATAATTTTAATTATAAGGTCTTGTAATACTGAACGCATCCTAATTTGAAAATGTAAAGCCGTCAGCAAATTCGCGCGCTACAGTCATTTGAGTTCCCTGAAGACGTCGTCTATTACAGACCGCAACATGCAGAAAATAATAAAGCACGTAAGTAAATATATAAATACGTGGTCTACATTCTTCGGCATTGGAGAATGGCAATTCACTGACTACTGTTACAAGGATGTGCACCGAAAATATACTGAATGCGTTCAGGATTTCGTAACATTCGATATACTTAAGTTCTATTGCAATTTGTTGACACTTAATCCAATTTTAGCCAAAATCGGTCAAGAGTATTGGACGACGAACACGAAGGACTACATGCGTTCCTTCGTGCGTTTTGATTATAACTACCTAATCACTTACAGTGGGCGAAATACCTTCCAAACCAAAACGATACAGAGAAATGAAGCAACATTTTATGTCCACGCTTCCATTTTAGGTAATGTCCACATATATTAAAATACTTATTGGCTGTATTTTACTGCGTCACCTCATAGCTCGATAACTGTTGGATTGATTTTCATCATATTTGGCGCCTCCTGCTGCACGCTACTTAGAACGGAGTACCAGAAGTTAGCGGTACACCGAGTACAGGCAACAACGCATTAAACGGGCTAAAACCGTTCCCTTTTGTGTTTTTATTACATTGACGCAAAATAATTCCTGACTAGAATACAGCGTTTCAGTATCCAAATGAGTCCTCCTTGGATAAAATTAATCTTATAGAGCTAAACCTCTACCCACCCTCTGGACCACACCGGGCCTGTAACGGGATCACTTTACCTTTTTTTTATCTAGTGTACGTAGAAAAGACAGGAGAGGTGCATACAAAGTTTTGGCAGGGGAGAGACCTGAGGGAAAGAGTCACTCAAAAGTCCTAGGCGTAAATTGGAGCATAATATTAAAATGGACCACCAGGCAATGGGATGGGGTGCATGGACTGGATCGAGCTGGCTCAGGATAGGGACAGGTGGCATGCATTTTTGAATGCGGTAATGAAGCTTTGGGTTCCATAAAATGAGTGGAATTTCTTGACCAGCTGAGAACCCCTTAGTTTCTCAAGGACTCTGCTCCATGGAGTGAGTGAGTGAATAAAATGGTTCCTCCTTACATTACCGCTCTTCCCACCCTTACACGGCCGACTGATGAGTCACAGGAAACGGAATTTTAAGTTCTGTTGCCGCATTTCTCAGGCATGGAGGAGAAAAACAGTCTTTCAGGTTTGTTCTGATCTCAAATCTTGAGAACCACTGCTTTCTTACAAGTTGTTACTGCATCTAAACTACGTCTGAGGTGTCTGTCACAAAAGCTGCAAACGTTAACTGATGTCATAGATAAAGCATATAACATCCGATGCTATCTGTGGCTACGTTTAGGGAGCTGCACGACGACGCTAATTTACCAAAGAGCTAATGGGCTAAAACAAGCAACACGTACCGATGTCATATTATGCAGGTATTCCCTCCGATCACATTCAGCCTCTTGTTTCAACTGGATGTTCCTGTGTCCAACAGACACCATCAGCAATTCAAAGACTGCATTTGACATCCATTACATTAGGGTAATCCCTGTCACCAAAACTGACGGAATCACTTGGCTCGAATACGAACCATTATCATCAAATCAGATCTCCCAGACTACGCCAAAGTACTGCATTCAGTGCAATGTTGTGAATGTATTAGCTCTGTCGACATCGTTTGCATCGAACAATTTTAATGACCAATGTACACAAGACCTGGACAGGTTTCTGTGCGCACGATCGCCCATGCTCAGCTACAATCACGACTGAGGGTAACGTCGCTAGGACACGGGAAAACCACGAACTATATTTCTAGCGGACTAAATGCGTTAGAATAGTTACACTATGCGTTCACTTCCTGACTCGTTCGGTAGTTTAGGTCGTATTTTCTTGAATACCTGCACCACTCTCAGAATGAATGGAACACAAGCACAAGTACAGCACTATGTGCATTACTGTAATGTAGTGTGCAACAGAGTGTAGCCATGTTATAAACTCAATTCTATGGCCAACAGCTGAAAGTATTACAGCACAATATCGCTGCGAAACCATAAAACTAATGGTAAACAAGCTTTATCCATTACATGAAGCCATTACCACGTTTTCGAGTCCAGAATCAGACAACACCTCCAGCAAGGCCGCCAATCTTTCGCACAGTTGAAGGAGATAAAAAGGTTCATGAAGAAAGGAACAATTTGTGTTGAGGTCTGGCAGGTGGGTACCAATGTTTCGCTGAAGCATAATGCTTACATCTATAGGACAAATCAAAAATACTACCTAAACCACAACATGTCCATGGTATGAAAACGAATTACAGAATTCAGCCGACCGGATAGATGAAGCTACCTTATTGCTATGGCAGTCTGAATGTTTTGCACATGGCTGAATAGGATCTAACATTCAATACGAGATATGACGTCTTCAGGTGGTGAAGATGAAGTTCTTCTGGAATGTAATGTAATACCGCGTGGAATGGTGAAAAGCTACCAACGTTATGGAAAAGCTAATTGACTGCATCATCAGGTTCACAGAACGTAAAATCCTTAATGGTGCGCGATAAATAAACTTTTATACTATGGACTGGATGGTTCCTGATTTGATTCTCGGTAGCGGACGGAGGATTTTCTCTTCTCCGCAACGCGCAGACCAACTCTGGGTACCATCTAACCTCCTATTCAACGGGTGCCGAGGTTTTATTTCCGGGGTTAGAGCGGCCGAGTGGTGAAGATGACCATACACTCGAATATGTGCGACGGCTAGGATTGAGTGGGTCTGTAATTCTAGTCTCTCTACATGCCTTCAGTGTGTGGGCAGGAGCAGAGTTACCCGTCATATGCATTTTATTTTTCATTTAATGGCGGTAACTAGTGAAGAGCACGTGGTGGCGCGGTTCCTTGAGGCACTGCGCTACAAGCCGAAAGGTCGCGGGTTGGACTCCGGATGGTGTCACTGGAATTTTTTATTGACATAATCCTTCCGGCCGCACTATGGTCCTGGTGTCGACTCAGCCTCTAACAGAAATGAGTACCAGGAAAATTACCTGGGGTAAAGGCGGCCGGTGCGTAGGGCTGACAACCTTACCACCTTCATGTGCCGACTGTCTTGAAATCTGGGAGCCTCAACCTCCTGGAACCATCTGGGCCTGTCCAGCCGGTCCCAGTGGCCGCGCGGTCTAAGGCCTCACGCCTGCTGAGATCGTGGGTTCGAATCCCACCGGGGGCATGGATGTTTATCTGCTGTGAGTGTTGTGTGTTGTCAGATAGAGGTCTTTGCGATGGGGCGATTACTGTTCCAGAGGAGTCCTACCGACTGTGATGCGTCGTTGTGTGTGATCTAGAAACTCAAAAACGAGGCCATGGCCCGCGTTGGGCCACAGCGCCACAGGGGTACTGGTGAAGAACTACGGATGGACAGTGAAATTTGTTACGGAATCGAAACACAGATATACTAACACATAATCAGGTAAGGTTGCCCAAGTACTTTAAGCAACATGATATGAAAGGAAATGAGGGAGTGGAGGCGTAGCTCCATGCATTCTTAACCACGGCACTTTACGCGGTGAACCGTCCGCTCCACGCCTCTACTAAACAGGATGTTGGTTTGGCTCCTCAGTCGGATTCGTCACTTCGGAAAATAGTAGCACTGTTGCTCCTGCAAGAAATTAAAAACTTTCCCTCTTCCTTTTCAATTTCATGTATTTAGAACAATTGGTCCTGAAACACACTGAAACTAAAAACGTGTTCTTGTCAATGAAAGTGAGTTAAATAGTTTTATGACGTGGGACGAAGAATAGCATTTGGACGCGTAAAGGCGATTCCGAAGGATTTCAGAGGCTACACTTTTGCAAAGCTTGCTGAAGTGCGATCCAAGGGCAGTAATTACCAGGCAACGTTTGCCGACTCAATGCAGTGAGAGCAACAGGACAGCCTGAAAAAAAACTGGATAGAGTCAGCTGAACTTGAAGCCAGCACTGCTCTCATGCACTGAAGACGTGTAGGGAAAAAGAAGTCAAGTCAGGCGGCAGCGATGTTAAGAAACGTTCCGGACAGCAAAGGTGAGCTAAATAAAACTGTGAAATTGGTGGTTTAATTTGACTTCACGTGGTATGCCTTAGAGTTAGTGAACTACTGTAGAAGGGAAACGGCCAGAAGCACGTCACCTTTGGAAGATAAGAGATTATGTCAGGCGAAATGGACGTGCAGAAAGGCGACCGTGACAGCGAGGTATAATTACAACATTTGCTGAACCGCTTGGTGGTACAAAATGTAATAATATTAGTCCATTTTAGACAGACAAGTGATTTGTATAATTTGTACAGGTTTCTACCCTTAAAACATCCTTATTTTACCACGTTCTCCTTTCTTATTCGGGACGCTAAATGCTACATGTTACTACAAAATTCTGTTCACGGTTCACAGTAGCCGCTATGTATTCCTCTGTATAGGCCAGACAGGTAAGCAGCTCCATTGCGAACAAAAGTACTGAAAGCCTAAGCTTTTACCCTACTTTCTCCCCTACAGAAGAAAGAAAAAACAAGCTTATACCACCATGCTGTCATATGTCTGGTGCACCCCCATTTCAGCTCTCGAATCAGTTGACTGATTTTAAGGAAACTTCGTACGATCATTTTGCAAATGACGTAATCTTCAGCCTGCTTGACAACAACATAGCCGACGTGAGAATTTGTAAAGTGAGAAGTAAGATTCATGAGTTTCGCTCGGATAAAACATAAATGTCGTCTTTGCTTGCATGTTGGGAAAAGGTATACATAAAATTATTCTCCCATGTAGAGTAAAACAAACGTCAACTGTAGTGCACTTGCTAGGATGCGCGGACATGCTAGTAGTGTATAAAAATCATATAAAGATAAAGCAGTCCCGTTACAGGCCCGGAGGGGCCCAGAGGGTTCTAGGAAGTTAAGGTTCCCAGATTTCGTGACAAAGGCACAGGATAGTGGTAAGGTTGTCAGCCTTACGCACCGGCTGCCTTTACCCCCAGGAAATACTCCTGGTACTCATTTCTGTTAGAGGCTGAGTCGACCCCAGGGCCATAGTGCGATCGGAAGGATTT
>Ga0131853_10006230_pt1 | contig 21559 bp, 19 predicted proteins | sample TergutLab28metaG_FD_92764 | JGI IMG/M metagenome (GOLD analysis project Ga0131853, IMG submission 92764) | Labiotermes labralis P1 segment gut microbial communities from Petit-Saut dam, French Guiana - Lab288 P1 (version 2) (version 2) | ecosystem: Host-associated > Arthropoda: Insects >... | reverse complement strand
GCCCTTTAAGCAAACTTTATGCAGAAGTCTTGATACTTTTGCGGTCTGCTTTAACCGTGGTATAAATTCACTTGCTACTCAAAAACATAGCCCTCAACTTCGGGCTTTTTCAGAAGCTTTAGCCTATACTGTTGAAGACCATATCGATGATATGGCTGAACTTGGCTATGATCTTGATGAGAACTATGAACTGTTTTTTGACTCTGATTACTATAATGAATCTACAAAAAGCGAATTACTCACCGCAATTAGATATTCACAAAATATTTTTAGCAGCATTTATGATATAACAAGCGATATTTTAGAAATTCCAATGGCTTCACATCTTAATTTTCAAGGATTTGAATATTATTATAGCTACAGAGCCACCCGCAAAATCGAAGATACTTTTAAAATAATTGAATCAGGAATGTTATTAGATAAGGCGCTCTAGGCTATTTAGGCGTTATAGGAGTAATAATGAAATTAACGATCGGCGTTTTTGCACATGTTGACGCAGGCAAGACTACTTTTTGCGAATCCATATTATATAAAACTAAAAAAATCGAGAAATTCGGGCGTGTTGATCACGGCAGCGCTTTTATGGATCATAACGAACTGGAAAGACGCAGAGGTATAACGATATTCAGCGGTATAGCGTCTTTTTTTCATGCAGGCGATGAGTATTATCTTATCGACACTCCGGGACATATTGACTTTTCTGCTGAAATGGAGCGTTCGCTGTCTGTACTTGACGCCGCAATTCTTTTAATAAGCGCAGTTGATAAAGTTCAAAGCCATACGATTACCATATGTAAATTGCTTAAAGAGAAAAAAATTCCGATTTACATTTTCATCAACAAAACAGAACAGCCAGGTGCAGATGCTCAGGCATGTATGGATGATGTTAAAACTATACTGCAAATAAATTGCCATTTACTTGCTGATTCTTACGAAATGAACAATGAATCTTTCGTTGAATGGCTTTGCGAATTTGATGACGAGCTTATGAGCCTGTATCTAGATGGCAAGGCGAGCAGCGAAATTATCAGTCAATCGATCAAACGCCAAATAGCGCTTGGGAATATTTCTCTAGCGACATCAGGAAGCGCATTAAAACAAGAAGGCATCACACAAATGTTTGCAATATTAAGCGAAACCGTCAGAGAAGTCAAATCTTTAGAAAAAAACTTTGCCGCTAGAGTGTTTAAAGTAATTTATGACGCAAAAGGCACGAGGGTTTCTCTCATTAAAATTCTTTCGGGAAGCTTAAAAATAAAAGATGAAGTTCGATACGGCGGAGAATTTGTCGAAAAAATAAACGAAATCCGCAGTTATCAAGGTAAGTCATATACGAATTTAGCCGGAGCAACAGTCGGCGACATCATAGGCATAACGGGATTAAATCACGCTTTGCCCGGCATGGGGCTAGGTGATTGCATAGATTTGCCTACTCCAATGCTTAACCCCGCTCTTAAATCTGCTGTTTTAGTTAATGGCAGTTCAGAGAGCAGTAAGCAAAGCGCACAACTAGCCCCATTCGACGCTGTTATGGACGCTCTTCGAAGGCTTGAAGCAAGCGATCCGCTTCTTGAAGTATTTTATGAGCCTAGCATTAAAGAAATAAGCGTTAAAATTATGGGTAAAATCCAACTTGAAATACTTAGAGAGCTAATTTCTGAGCGATTTAAGCTAAGTATTGACTTTAGTGAATGCAGTGTGCTGTACCGTGAAACTATTGCCGAGACTATAAAAGGTTACGGGCACTTTGAGCCGCTTCGTCATTATGCAGAAGTTCATTTACGGCTTGAGCCAAACCCGGGCGGCGGGCTCGAATTTAAAAGTGAGCTGCATACTGACCGTCTAGCAAGGCAGTATCAGAATTTGATACGCCATCATGTTTTAGAACGTGATCACAAAGGCATTTTGACAGGAAGTTCTTTAACGGATGTCACATTTATATTAACCGATGGTGCAATTCATAAAGAACATACTGACGGCGGGGATTTGCGCGAGGCGGCATATCGCGCTGTTCGTCAAGGCCTTGAAAAGGCAAAGGCTGTTTTACTTGAACCGTATTATGAATTTTACATTGATGTTGACATAACTTCTATAGGGAGAGTTTTATCTGATATCACTAGGCTTTATGGCAGCTTTGAGCCACCTGAAACAATCAACGAGCGCACGCATGTAAAAGGTAAAGGTCCTGTCGCAACCTTTATTGACTATCAATCTGAGCTTCTCTCTTTCACAAAAGGAACAGGTGCTATTTCGCTTAATTTACTTGGTTATTTCCCATGTCATAATACTGATCAAATAATCGAAAAAATCAGATATGAAAAAGAGCGGGATATGGAAAACACATCCAGCTCTATATTTTGCGCAAAGGGCGCAGGGTTTGAGGTTAAATGGTTTGAAGCGGAAAAAATGATGCACTTACCTCTATAAGTATCTCTAAACTTTAAATATCTCTAAACTTTCTTCTTAACAGGCATCCAAACCTCATATTTCATATTCACAGGATCATCATCCAAGTAAACTTCAACTTCAACCATATCGGCCCACTCATAGCCCGCTGTCGGAAGCCATTCTGAATATATCCGCTTAAAAAGCTCTGCTATGCTTGATGACCGCTTCCCGGGAAAATTGCCCATGTGTGCTTAGGTACATTAACTTCAAACATACCATCCGGTACGGGCCTATCAGTAGAAGCGCAAATGTAGTAATTTCCGCCTTTATTATCTTCATTGGAAGTCGAAACTGCCAATAAGCCATAAGGCTCACTATTCATCATCTCCGCGATTTGCTTTACTAAGCCATTATTGATTGTTTCTGTCCAAAACGGTGTTATTTTCTTAAAGTTTTCTTCCATGTCCGAACTCATGTCGGTGCGAACGCCTACTGCTCTAAATCCTTCCTTTTCAACAATTCGATATTCCATTTCCAATACTCCTTTAATTGTTATTTTGAAGCTAACACGCGGAAAAGCTTTTAAGATGGTGTCCGGCTTTCCGGCCAAACTTGGCGGTATACCATGCACAGATTGAAAAGCTCTGTTAAACGCTGTTGGAGATTCATAGCTATAGCGGAGAGCAACCTCAATAACTTTATCCCCTTTTTGCAGATCAAGGGCAGCTTTAGTAAGACGACGGCGGCGTATATACTCCGACAAAGGCACTCCAATTATGTATGAGAACATCCTTTGAAAATGATACTGCGAACAACAGGCAAGCTGTGAGGCTTTTTCCATCGAAATTTCACTGTCAAGGTTATCCTCAATATATGCAAGTGCATCATTCATATGTTTAAGCCATTCCAATTGTTTCACCTCCATAATAACATCATAACAGGTTCTGAAGTGCCGCTCCTCTCTTTTCATGCACGAAAATGAGAGCTGCCCTTGTCGCTGTAAAGTCAGTTGTCAGACTCAACTTTTTTGAATTTTTCGAACTTGCTTAACACCCAACAAATTAGTAGCGCCACCGGGAATGCTATCCATGATGCCAACCAAAAGTTAAAACTCACACCGATTGCCATAAGGATTACCGAGAAAGCGTAATACATAACTCTGACATTTTAGCACCTCGACAGCTATTTATCCCTTTTTCGCTCGGCTTCTTGCGTTAGAATCCAAAAGCTTCTTACGAATCCTTAAGTTCTCCGGTGTAACTTCAACTAGCTCATCATCAGCAATAAACTCCAAGCATTGCTCTAAGCTTAAAATTTCAGCGGGAACCAACCGCAATGCGTCATCACTGCCTGATGCTCTTATATTCGTAAGTTTTTTCTGCTTGCAAATGTTAACTTCCATATCATCCCTTCGAGCGTTTCGGCCTACAACCATCCCGGCATACACTTTCGTGCCGGGCGACACAAAGAGGCTGCCACGCTCTTGAGCATTGTACATACCATACGGGATTGCCTCGCCTGTCTCAAACGAAATAAGTGAACCTTGCGGCCTTTCAGGGATATCACCCTTATAGGGCGCGTAGCCGCCAAAAAGTGTGTTGATAATTCCATTGCCTTTTGTATCGGTTAGAAATTCTGTTCTGTAACCAATCAAACCTCTTGCTGGAATCAGAAAATCTAGCCTTGTATATCCGCCTTTTGATGTTGTCATTTGCTGCAGCTCACCACGGCGGCTTCCTAGCTTTTGGATTACAACACCGGAAAAGTCTTCGGGTACGTCAATTGTAACAGCTTCCATAGGTTCATGTTTTTGACCGTCAATTTCTTTATACAAAACAGTTGGTTTTGAAACTTGAAATTCATAACCTTCACGCCTCATAGTTTCAATAAGTATCGAAAGATGCAGCTCTCCCCTACCCGTTACTTTGAAAACGTCGGTACTGTCCGTGTCTTCAACTCGTAAGCTTACATCTGTATTTAGCTCCTTGTACAGCCGTTCACGTATTTGGCGCGATGTTACATATTTCCCCTCTTTACCCGCAAATGGGCTATTATTGACTATGAAATTCATTGTCAAAGTCGGTTCTGAAATTTTACTAAATGGTAATGGATTCGGGTTTTCGGGATGACAAAGCGTGTCACCTATTTTTATTTCGGGGATTCCTGCGATTGCAATTATTGAGCCAACGGATGCCTGTCTCACTTCTTCACGATCCAAGCCTGCAAATTCATACAATTTTGAAACATGGACATTTTTTAACTTATTCGGATCATGGATATTGACAATTGCAGCGGCGTCACCCACTTTAACGGTGCCGTTTATAACTCTGCCAACTCCAATTCTTCCAAGGTAGCTGCTGTAATCTATATTATAGATGAGAATTTGCATATCATCTGCCGAATTGCCTTCAGGTGCTGGGATATGGCTAATTAAAGTATCAAAAAGCGGCATCATGCCCGCGCCTTCATCAGTAGGCCCTTTTGAGGCCCAACCTTTTTTAGCTGATGCGAATACAAATGGAGAATTAAGTTGATCTTCCGATGCGTCAAGCTCCATAAAAAGCTCTAAAACTTCGTCAACGACTTCGTCCGGGCGCGACTCGGGTCTGTCTACTTTATTAACGCAGACTACGACAGGCAAATCAAGCTCAAGCGCGTTTCTAAGCACAAACTTAGTCTGAGGCATAGGCCCTTCCGCCGCATCGACAAGTAAAACAACTCCATCTACCATATTTAAAACCCTCTCAACCTCTCCGCCGAAATCAGCGTGGCCGGGTGTGTCTACAATGTTAATTTTCGTGCCTTTGTATATAACGGATGTATTTTTCGCCAAAATAGTTATGCCGCGCTCGCGTTCTAAATCTCCCGAATCCATAACCCGCTCGGATACCGTTTGATTTTCTCTAAACGCACCGCTTTGCCAAAGAAGTTGGTCAACAAGTGTCGTTTTCCCATGATCAACATGAGCGATAATTGCTACGTTTCTTATGTTGCTATTTATCATTTAAATTTTCCTGCTTTCTTTAATTTTCGCTATTTTATTTATTTACATATATCAGTTAGTCATCCATCCTAAGTATAATATGTTTCGCCGCTTGCCGTCTTCTGTCATCGGCAATTTTGGCGTAATGTTTTGCCGTTGTATTAATATCAGAGTGACCTAATGTATCGGCAACGATATAAATATCTCCTGTTTCCATATACAAGTTTGTCGCATATGTGCTTCTTAACTTATGAGGTGATATTTTTTTAAGTGGCACAACAGATTTAGCGTATTTTTTAACCAAATTTTGCACAGCTCTTATTGTTATCCGTTTACTTTGAAGCGATAGAAATAAAGCGTTTTCATACCCTTCTCTCGCTTCGATTTCATCACGCTGTTTTATATAATCTTTAAGCGCGGTTTCAACTTCTTTACCAAAGTATATAAATTGTTCGTCGCCGCCTTTTCTTGTAATCCTTATGTAGTTTGCGTTAAAGTCAATATCTGTCAAATCTATACCAACGCATTCAGAAATACGCATACCTGTTCCAAGCAGCAGCGTAGTAATAGCAAGATCGCGCTTTACCGTAATCTCGTGGAATTTTTGGCTCCTGGCCGGCAAATTCTCGCCACGCTCAACTTCATCAAGAAAATTTGCAACTTCATCAGCTTCAAGTCTCGTTATCGCTTTTTTGTTGACTTTAGGGAAATCTACTCTATCAGAAGGGTTAGATTCAATAACGCCTTTTTTGAAATAGTAAGAAAACATTGTGCGCACCGATGCAAGTTTGCGTGATTTACCGCGCGAGCTATTTTGAATGTCAACCATCGTGCCATTTCGCTCTTTTGCATAAAGCGATAAATACTCCATATAGCCTTCAATGTCATCAGAAGTTACATATGCAAGATCATGAAGCGTCAAGTCAGTTATCGCCCTGCCTTCAAGTTTAGAAGATTCTGTAATTAGGTATGTAAAAAATATTTTAAGGTCAATTGCATATGCTTCACGAGTTTTAGGCGCGGTAGTGTCGTTTATACCGCGGAAAAAGGACACGATAAAAGGCGGCAGCTCCTTTTGTAACTGTCTAAGGCGCTCTTGCGCACGTTTGGCTTCTTCGGTTTGATAACTTTCCGCCATTTTAGCCCCAACCTCGAATATTAGAGCGCTTTATCGCCCCAAACACTTTTTCTGAAAGATCCGGATATTCTTTTTCTTGCTCTTCGATAAATAACTTGATTTTTTCACGCTTTGTGTACCCGTCAACAGGGCAAGGGCTTTTTACAACAGGAAGATTTTCTTTTTTAACAAAATTAACAATTTCTGCTTCGGGAACGTACATTATTGGTCGGATTGAGTAGACATCCATCCTGTCAAGATGCGTAACAGGCGCAAACGTATGGACTCGCCCTTCATAAAAAAGCGACATAAACAATGTTTGGATAACATCATCTTTGTTATGCCCCAAAGCAATTTTGTTACAGCCTAAGTTTTTGGCTTCAGTATTAAGCGCCCCTTTTCGCATTTTAGAGCAAAGCGCACATGGGTTTTTTTCTTTTCGTATGTCAAAAATAACTTCACCGATATTAGTTTCAACGACGGTATATCGAACCCCAATGTCATCACACATTTTCTGAACTCCCGTCAGGTTAAAGTTCGGCAACCCAAGCGAAATGGTTATAGCCTCAACTTCATACTTAACAGGATAAAATTTCTGCATAGCCTTTAAGCCCAATAAAAGCGAAAGGCTATCTTTACCACCTGAAATGCCTATGGCTATTTTATCACCGTCTTGTATCATATCGTAATCCATAGTTGCTTTTCTTATGTAACTTAATAATCTTCGGGTGTCCATTTAATCCTCCTGTCGTTTAATTTGTGCTGTTTGCAAAATTTTGGCAAGCCTTGCTTTCTCATCGTCGCTTAAATCTAAAAGTGGGCTGCGAACGAAACCGCCTGTATAGCCTGTATAGTCCACGGCAAATTTAAGACCTGCTACACCAAATGCGCCTGTCACAGCGGCGTTAACCGGAAACATACGGTTATATAATTCACGAGACGCTTCCCATTGCCCCTCGTCAAAAAGCTCTTGTGTTTTCGTAATTTCGTTAGGGCAGCAATTAGCCATGGCAGATATAATTCCTGTAATTCCAAGAGCTAAAGCGGGATACCACGCTGAGTATGTGCCTGTCATAACTTGGAAGCTTGGGTCAGCAACACGCAAAAATGTCGCAAGCTGCGGCACATCTCCGTTAGAATCTTTCATACCGATAATATTCGGATGTCTGCTAAGCTCCGCGACTGCATCAGCGCTGATGTTTACATGCGTAAACTTACTTACATTATAAATTAAAATAGGTATGTCGCTTGCGTCAGCAACCGCTGTAAAATGTTTAATCAAAGCTTTTGACGTCATTGATCCGCCGTAATAAAACGGTGTAAGTACAAGCGCTGAACGTGCACCAAGCCTAGCGCATTTATTCGTAAAATTAATTGTTTCCCTTGTTGATTCAAGCCCGCTTCCAACCATTACAAATCGACCAGGCGCGGCATTTTCTACGGTGAGTCTAACAAGCTCAAGCTTTTCTCCTTCACTCAAATAAACGGTTTCACTGTTAGATCCAATCACCAAATAGCCGGCTAATTGATCATTATTCCATTTTTGCACATTCGAAACGAATCCCTCATAGTCCACATCCCCGTTCGATTTGAACGGGGTTATCATAGGAGGGATTACACCTTTGATTTTGTTCATCAAAATCACCCCTCAACAACAATCATATCATGTGTTGATTTATTTAAAATTTCCATTCCATTTTCGGTTATAGCCAAAATGTCTTCAACTCTCATGCCGTATTTGCCAGGAAGGTTTATACCCGGCTCAATTGAGAAAGCCATGCCTTTTTCAAGCTTGCGTGGGTTGCTCGCTTTAATGTCGGGCGCTTCATGACCCATGTAACCTATGCCATGCCCTAAACGGTTTATGAAGAATTCTTTATAGCCCGATTCATCAATGATATCTCTTGAAGCTTTATCAATATCCGGGATGAAAGCGCCTTCGAAGCAAGCAGCTTCCCCTGCTTCCGTTGACTTGCGGCAAATCTCATACACTTTTTTCTGTTCATCAGTTGGGTTTCCAACAAAAATCATGCGAGACATATCAGAACACATGTCATTGAATGAGCAACCAAAATCAAGAAGCACAACATCTTGTTTTTCGATAACTCTATCACGACCTCTATAGTGTGGGAAACTTGAGTTAGGGCCGGATGCAACAATGGCCCAAGTGTCAACGCCACCATGTCGAACCATTTCAGACGTAATAAAATCATTAACTTCAGCTTCTTTCATACCAGGCTTAATAAACTTAATTACAGCTGAAAACACTTGATCGGTAATTGCCGCTGATTTCCTTAAGTTTTCAATTTCTTCGTTAGTTTTAATAATGCGCATTTCCTCTAAAAGTGGCTTAGCGTTTGTAAACGTAATATTTGATTTTTCAGCAATGTCAATAGTCCAAAACGCAGGAGCAGTTGAGTTTACGCCGATTTTTTTACCTGTAAGACATTCATCTGTCAAAATTTTATGTACAGATTCAGTCATAAAGTCTCCGTCAAACCAGCTTAAAACTCTGACATTATCTAACTCTTGCTTGAACTCTTCTGTGTAAATTAAATTACATAAATAAAACGCGTCACCATCGTTTTTAACAAACAGCCCTTGAAACCTTTCACACATTTTCGTTGTGAAGCCTACAAGAAATTTAAGCTCCTCCGATGGGCAAACTAAAACAGCATCAAGCCCGTCTTTTTTCATTAAAGTGATCAATCTGTCAACAAACTCTTTTCTCATAAATAAATCCTCCTTTAAATTTTCGGTTAATCAATTTGATAACCGTTATAAACTATATTTCTAGCGAGTGTGCCGAAAATTCTAAGCACATCGTCATATTGTTCGGGCGGAGAATGGTACGCAGTTCCATCACTGCCAATAAAAATTCGGTCTCTGTACATAAGCACATGGTCTGAAAACCAGTCAAGTATTGTAAAATACCTGTTTAGCGGGATGTTCGCCCATCTTAAAATATCAACGGCCATGCGCCCGCCGGCTGTTTCGCTTGGCGCATAAAGCTCCGCCCCAAAATTATTCCATACTATAAAATCCATGCTGAGCATTTGCCTTAATTCATCCGTATCCCACTCCCGGGGGCTTGCAACGCTAACATAATCAAGAAGCGAATATATTGAACTATCCTGGTCAACCATAAGACCCGGCAGATGATCTCCTAAAAATATTATAATCGTAGGTTCGTCGATTGATTCAAAAAACTCGACTAATTGCCCTAAAGAAGCGTCCGCGTCATAAATCCCGTACATTATCGCATTAAAAACTCCTTGCGAATGTTCGTCAAACCTGTCGCTGTGCGCACTTATATCAAATTCAAAGCCGTAATATTTCTCGTCGTTAAACGGTTGATGGTTTTGCATTGAAAGAGCGTAAATAAATTGCGGCCCTATATGTCTGTTTATTTTAAAATGATCGATAACTTTGTAAACAAGCGCTCTATCAGAAATGTATCCGCCTTTTATTTCAACATCTTCAGGAAAGTCAATATCAAATAGCACGTCAGTAAATCCAATTGCCGGCATTGTCACGCTGCGATTATACAAATGGTCGTCATACGCGTGTATAAAGCTTGTATGAAATCCATTATCTAAAAACATACGCACGATTGACGGAATATGGTCATAAACGCTCTCGTCGGGAAGCGTTGCAAGAGTATCACCCCAGTTCAAAATTGAAAGTGGGATACCAACAAACAGCTCCATCTCAACAAAGCCTGTGCCGCCGGAAAACGAGTTAGAAACAAATCTACCAGTTGGAAATTCATAGCTCAAACGACGGAAATGATAAAGCGGATCTTTTGAAAACTCTACATTATCAAGCCTCGCTATATCGAAAAAACTTTCAGACATAAAAAGTACAACATTTGGAACAATCGTAATTTCCTCCTCCTCAGTCAACTCTTCAACAGGAAGCACTTCGTCAAGAAACTCAAAAGCATCACCAATATACCCAATTTCAACGTTTGATAAAAACCTAAGTTCGCGACTCATTTCGAACACGCTTAAAAATATTCCCAAATCATCATCAATGTAAAACACACTTGCTCTGCTTTCAGAAGCGGGCAAAAAATAAACAAACGCAAGCAAAACAGCACAAACCCAACTAGAAACAAATCTAAGCTTAATAAAAGGTTTCATGCCTTTTAGCAAATACGCAGACGCACAGGCTGCCAATATCAAAATAACAGGAGCGGCAAATATTCTAAAATCGATGGAAATATGAGAAGGGATAAAGCCAACTAGCCCGCCGACATGATTTAACCAGTTTATATCAGTTAAATCAAGCGAGAAGCCGTTTATTAGCGTCTTAAAATAATTTGCCATTGAAATAAACATAAAAGCAACCGAAAGTAGCATCGACGCAAAAATAAAGCTTCCGATTGCAAAATGAATTATAAGCAACATTGAACTTACGAGCGTTAAAGATATTAAAAACGAAGGTAAGTTAAGGAAAATCCACGCAAAAGCTCGGCCAAAGCTCAAAAGGGCGATGGCCTGGCTGCAAAAAATCAAAATAGCCGAAAAAGCGATTATAACTATATACGGTTTTGCTAATGTCAAAATCTGTTTACGCGTCATTTTAAGCCTCTATTTTAAGTTTTCTGGATTTAGACATTCAAGCTCAGGAATTACAAACATACCATCTTTTCTAATTAAGACGTCATCAAAATAAATTTCACCGCCGCCATACTCAGGTGTTTGGATACACACTAAATCCCAATGGACAGAACTTTTATTGCCATTACACGCATCATCATAGGAGTTACCAGGCGTAAAATGGAACGAGCCCATTATCTTCTCATCAAATAAAATGTCGGTCATAGGTTTTAAAATGTACGGATTGACACCAATTGCAAACTCACCAATATATTTCGCGCCTTCGTCCGCATCAAAGACCTTTCTTATGCGCTCAGTGTCGTTAGCAGTCGCATCAATGATTTTACCGTTTTCGAATTTGAGAACTACATTTTCAAAAGTAAAGCCGTCATATATTGAGGGAACGTTATAGCTTACTACACCGTTAACAGAATCTTTAACAGGCGCGGTGTAAACTTCTCCGTCAGGTATGTTATTATCACCGTCGCATTTCACAATGCCAATATCTTTAATTGAAAACGAAACATCTGTTCCTTTGCCTGTTATGCGTACTTTATCAGTTTTGTCTAAAAGTGTAACCAACGAATCCATAGCTTTACCCATTTTAACGTAATCAAGATTACATACATTATAGTAAAACTCAGAAAATGCTTCAAGGCTCATGCCTGCAAGCTGCGCCATGCTCTGGTTCGGATAACGAAGAACAACCCATTTTTTGCTAAGCCTCTCTTCAAAATGAACAGGCTTTAAATAGTGCTTTTTATCAATTTCCAACTTATCAGCAGGAATATCCGAACCTTCATTGATGTTTTGCGTTGCACGAATGCCGATATAAGCGTCCATGTTTTTCATTTGAAGCCTGTCAACTTCTGCTAAAAACTCCGTTTGCTCTTTTGTAGCGCTGATTTTAAATTCTCTTTCAAGCTGCTCAGAATAAAGCTTAACATAAGGCAGCGCGCCTGCTTTATACGCTTCCTTGACACAAAGTCTTCCGAGGTCAATTGCGTCAACACCTCGAACTTCAATGAGCACTTTTTCGCCTTTTTTAAGTTTGCATGAATTGTTGACTAAATTATACGCTAAAGCTTGATTTCTTTGATCCATTATAATATCTCCCTTTCTTTCGGAACTCGTCCGCTTATATAAATAAGCCCGCTGGCAACCATTCTAAGGATGCCGATAATCGCAAGTGCCCACATAAGCCCGAACATATTTAAAAACATAAGTGCTACAAAGGGGCCGGCAAACTGCGCAATGTTGATAAGCGTGCTATAAACGCCAATATATGTCATACGGTCTTCATCTGGCGTTGCACTTAATAATCCGTTAAAAATCGTTGTTGTTGTTCCCATCATGCAAAAACCGGCATAAAGTGAAATAGCCGCAAGCATCTGCGCGCTTTGCGCCGTCATGAATAAAAGAACGGATATACCCATCATAAAAGTGGATATTGTCAGTGCTTTATGATTGCCGTACTTATTAATATATTTTGTCCAAAATGACGCGCTCAAAATCGCACTGATGCCGGAACCCGCCGCACCCATAGCAATCCAAAGTTCATTTGCGCCAAGCCTGTCGATTTGTAAAAGAACAAAAAGTGGTGAAAGCCCAAACCATGAAACGTGGAAAAACATTATCGCAGTAGTGAACTTCATAAACCTTTTGTCCTTAAGCATTTTAAATATATCTGAAAATTTACGCCGTGGAGATTCGATATTTTCTTCTTTAACAGGCAATTTAAAGCGATTAAAAGTATATATTTCCACAAGTCCAACGAAAAACGCTAAAACGAAAAACACTTGATAAAGAAGAAGCGTCTGATCTTCCGTTTGCGGAACATAGCTTATAATAAGTCCGGTTGTAATACTTGCGACAAGTATACAAAGGTGCCCGAATTTATTTCTTATACCAATTGCAATAGGGCGCTGATTGCCGGTTAAAACAGTGCCTACAATAGACTGTAAAGACGCTTGACTTAACGCCTCAGGAATATGCAAAAGCGTCATAACAGCTATAAACGCAATAGGCATGTACGCAGGAGGCAAAGTCGGTATAAATACGGCGAGAAATAACATCATGCGGCTTAAAAATATTAAAACACAAGTTATGCGTTTACTGTTTTTTGCCCTCGAAAGAAAGAAAGAACCGGGTATCAAAAAAAGCGAAGCGGCAAGCCAAGGAAGCGCATTTAAAAGCGTAATATGAAACGCATCTCCGCCTATACGAATCAAATACATAGCGGCAAAAGGACGATAAATGTTCGCGCCAAGGTCAAACAACATGCCGTATAGCACAAAAATCATGATGTTTGAATTCATTCTGTTGGCAGATTTAAGTTCAAAAAACGTACTTAAGCCGAATCTTCTAATTTTTTTTATAATATTCAAGTTAATTACTCCCGTTTTGCATTCTGTCCCGCATACTATTTAAAAAAACTTTTCAAAAATTTCTGTAAGTACGCCCTCTTCGCAAGTTTTTATAGTCACGTAATCCGCGTGCTGCTTAATATCATCTTTCGCGTTTGCAACAGCAACCCCAAGCCCCGCGGATTTTATCATTGATATATCATTTTCGTTGTCTCCAACTGCGATAACGTCTTTTATATCCACATTAAGCAAATTCGCAAGATAAATAAGCGCATTGCCTTTTGTTGCTTTAATATCAGTAAACTCAAGCATCGTTTCGCCTGTGAAGAACATGTTAGCGTTATCGCCTAGCTTGTCTTTCATATGCTCATTAGCCAGTGAAAGAGTTCCAAAATCGCCTTTAACGAGTACTTTTGAAAATCGGACATCTGCGCTTTTCAAATCACGGACGACATTAACGTTAATGCGGCTTCTTTCGGCGTAATGCGTAATAGTATCCGTCATATTCTCAACGTATAGATCGCAGCCATGATACGCAAGCAGGTCAACGTTAAACGGCCTGAGCTCGGATATAATATTTTCCGAAACGCCTTTTTCAAACCAAATTGAACGGATTATTTCGCGCGTGTCAGTCTTATAAATTATCGATCCGTTAAGCCCTATTCCATATCCTCCGTCTGATATGATGCCGAAAGCCTTCTCATATTGCTTTAAAGAAGCCGGAGAGCGGCCGGAGCATAATATGACTTTAACGCCACTTTCAGCGATTTTTTTTATGTAAAAGATATTACTTTCGTTAAGGTCTTTAAAATTCCCAACAAGAGTGCCATCGAGATCACAAGCAAGCATTTTATACAATAGTCAAGCCTCCGATAAAATATTAATATACTATTATAACAAAAACAGTCAACATTTACAACAAAAAAAGCGAATCTTTTGGACTCGCTTTTTAGTTTCATACTTTTGACATAAAACCTCTCCTGCTCTCAAAATACTTATGTATTAAGCCTCACTAAATCCACGATAGCTTTATTACGATAGACTAAATCATTTCTTTGGGTAAAGCCAAGTTTCTCCCAAAACAAATTTCCTGTTTCGTTTTCTGCAAATGCAACAAGCGCTATTTTTGTTATGCCCTCACGCTTAAGTGCGGACATAGCAGCGCTTACAAGCTTAGCTCCAATACCTTTTTTCTTAAAGCTTTGAGCAACAGCGGTATGGTGTATATATCCCCTTCGCCCGTCATGCCCACTCATTATCGCGCCGATAATCATTTCATCCTGCTCCGCGACAAAACAAGTTGTGGGGTTGCGATTAAGATACTTCTCTATGCCTTCTTTTGAATCATCAATATTGTTAAGTCCCATTCCTTCCGTATTTATCCAAAGTGAATAGACCTGCTCATAATCATTTATGCTCATAACCCTTATATTAAATTGCGGCTTATTTAACTCCATAAATCCTCCATTATAATTTTACTGCTCATAATTATAGCATTTTAAACATTATATATCAATCATCGATTTTGCCTGCTCTGCTTGCTAAAACTTGTAAGTCTGAAAAAAATCGCACGAAATTAACTATAGATTTTTCTTCAAAAGTGTGGTAAATTAAGGTTGTAGAAATTGGGGTGCTTAAAATGTATAAGCGGATCATTATAAAAATCAGCGGAGAAATGCTTGGAAATGATGTGAATGCGTTTAATGACGCAGCAATTGATCGTTTAGCAAATGAGATTAAGACTATCTTAGAATCAGGCGTTCAAGTTTCTTTTGTTGTCGGCGGCGGAAACTTTTGGCGCGGCAGGTCAGCGCCGGACGGCATGAACAACGTCGTGGCGGATCAAATCGGAATGGTTGCGACGATTATGAACGGGCTTTACTTCTCAGACGCGCTTAGAAGAATTTGCATTAACTCAGTAGTTATGACGCCGTTTGAAGTTAACAGCTTTACAGAAAAATTTTCGCTTAAATCAGCGAATAAATATCTAGCGGAGAAAACTGTAATAATTTTCGCAGGCGGCTCGGGGCATCCGTTTTTCTCAACGGACATCGTGCTTGCGCTTCGAGCGCAAGAGCTTGAAGTAGACGCGGTATTATTCGCTAAAAATATCGACGGGATTTATAATGCCGACCCAAACAAAGATAAATCAGCTAAAAAATATAAAGCAATAAATTATAACACAGTAATTTCAAACGGGCTTGAATTTGCTGATATTCCGGCAATTTGTATTATAAACAACAGCCGAAACTCTATACCGTCAGTCGTTTTTGAAGCAAATATTCCTAACGGGCTAATCATTGCTTCAAAAGAAGAAGGCGGGATTTTTAAAATCGGCGGAACAAAAGTTGATAGAGATATTAAGGAGGAATTTTATGAGTACTGATCCTAAGTTTTATGAAGAAAAGATGAAAAAAACGCTTTTAGCTCTCGAATCGGATTTTAACACAATACGCGCGGGAAGAGCTAACCCTCATGTTCTTGACAAAATAACAGTTGAAAACTACGGAGTTGAAACGCCGCTTAATCAAGTCGGCAACATAACAGTGCCCGAAGCAAGGCTTCTGCAAATTCAACCATGGGACGCAAGCCTTCTTAAAAAGATCGAAAAAGCGATTAACGCATCCGATATCGGCATTAACCCGACAAACGACGGCAAAGTAATTCGCCTTGTTTTCCCCGAACTCACAGAGGAACGCCGCAAAACGCTTACAAAAGATGTTAAGAAAAAAGGTGAAGATGCTAAAGTAGCTGTAAGAAACATACGCCGTGATGCACTTGATCAGTTTAAGAAAGCTGAGAAAAAAGGCGAATTAACAGAGGACGACCTTAAAAGCCTTGAAAGTGAAATCCAAAAACTTACTGATAAAGGTGTTGAAAATATCGACAAAGCTGTCGAGGCAAAAAGCAAAGATATTATGTCACTTTAGGTAGAAATTGGTGAAAATGTGTCGAAAAACATTCCTGAACATATCGCAATAATTTTAGACGGTAACGGCAGATGGGCAAAAAAGCACCATCTGCCTACTTCTGCGGGACATAAAGCAGGCGCAGACACTTTGCGCGACATAGCAAACTACGCAGAGTCAATAGGCGTTAAATACTTGACAGCGTACGCTTTTTCAACAGAGAACTGGAAACGGCCTAAAAAAGAAGTAGACTATTTATTGGGACTTCTGGAAGATTATATAGACAGGTACATTAAAGATACAAAAAAAAACAACATGAAGTTTGTCGTAATTGGCAACATAACAGCCCTTAACGAAAAACTGCAGCAGAAAATTGAGATATTACATAAATTATCGATCGAAAAAAATGGGCTGCAATTTAACCTAGCGATAAACTACGGTGGAAAAGATGATATAGTTCGCGCGACGAGAAAAATCGCCGCCGATGTAGTATCAGGGCAAATTTCAAATGAGCAGATAACCGAACAGCTGTTCGAAACATATACAGACACATCAGGCATTCCCTATCCTGACCTTTTAATTAGAACAAGCGGCGATATGCGAATGAGTAACTTTTTACTTTGGCAAATCGCTTATTCTGAACTTTATTTTACTGATATTTTATGGCCGGATTTTAAAGAGGAAGATTTGCTTTTAGCAATTGAAAGCTATACAAATCGAACCAGGCGTTTCGGTGGAAGGGATGATGAATAGTTGTTTGTAAAACGGGTTATTACAGCCGTAATAGGGCTTCCGATAGCGATACTTTTAATATCCCTCGGTCATATTCCTCTGCTAGCTATGCTCATGCTTATATCTTTAATAGGCCTATACGAGTTTTACAAAGCTGCATCAGACAAAAGCATTCCTGTTCATAAGGCCGGATACGTTTTCGTTTTTGTATATTATTATATTTTGCAAAACCCAAATAATCTGCATTACTTGCTTTTAACATTATCTGCCCTTATGTTAACCATACTTATAATGCTCGTAGTATTTTACAAAATCATTAGCTTTATTGATTGTGCTATAACGCTTTTCGGATTTTATTATATACCTGTACTGTTTTCGTTTATATACTTAGCAAGAGAACATTACCTCGGCAGCTTTTTTATTTGGATTATTTTCATTTGCGCTTGGGGAAGCGACACTGGGGCATATATATTCGGAAGACTATTTGGCAGACATAAGCTCGCACCTGTTCTGAGTCCCAAAAAGACCGTAGAGGGAGCACTCGGAGGCATTTTAAGCTCAGGGCTTATCGCGTTTATTTACGCAACACTAATGCTGCGCTTTTCTAATGTATATGTAGATGAATCAATTCCTATCGTTTTGATTTGCATAGTAGCAGGCGTTGCAGGCTCTGTATTTGCGCAACTTGGCGACCTTGCCGCGTCTGCGATTAAGCGTCAGTCGAATATTAAAGATTACGGCAATATCTTCCCCGGTCACGGCGGAGTTATGGATAGGTTTGACAGTGTACTCTTTACTGCTCCCTCTGTGTATATTTTAATCGTATTTTTAGTATAGGAGAATTTCATGAAGAAAATAGCAATACTCGGAAGCACAGGCTCGATAGGCGTCCAAGCCCTTGAAGTTATTAGCAAAATAGAAGGCTTTGAGGTTATAGCTCTTAGCGCAAATTCAAATATAGAGCTTTTACAAAAGCAAATAGACAAGTTCAAGCCTCAATATATAGCAATAATGGACGAAAATAAAATATCGGAGATTAAAGCTTCTAGCGCTCAGGTGTATTTCGGCGTTGAAGGGCTTAATATTCTAGCAGCTCTGCCTGAAGTCGATATTGTAATTAATGCTCTAATGGGCAACATAGGTTTGTTTCCGACGGTTAATGCGATTAAATCAAAAAAACGAGTCTGTATCGCGAATAAGGAAACGCTAGTTACTGCCGGCGAAATAATAATGCCGCTTGTTAAACAGTATGGCGTTGATTTAATCCCAATTGACAGTGAGCATTCAGCAATTTTACAATGCTTAAGGGGAAATGAGCGTAGTGATATAGAAAGGCTGATTTTGACAGCATCAGGCGGCCCGTTCCGCAACAAAACGAAGAAGGAGCTTGAATTTGTAACAGTCACAGACGCGCTAAAGCATCCGACGTATTCAATGGGAGCAAAAATAACGATAGATTCTGCAACTTTAATGAACAAAGGGCTTGAAGTTATTGAAGCAAAATGGCTGTTTGATATGCCGCTTGAGAAAATAGATATAATAATCCACCCGCAAAGCATTATACATTCGATGACTGAATATGCAGACGGCTCGATTATGGCTCAAATGGGCACACCTGACATGCGCCTGCCTATTCAATATGCGCTATCATACCCAAACAGAATTAAAAACAGCTATAATCGGCTCGATCTGTCTAATATGAATGATTTAATTTTTGAAACGCTATATGTGGATAATTTCCCATGCTTAAATCTATGCCTTGAGGCTGCAAAAACAGGCGGAACCTTGCCGACAGTTATGAATGCGGCGAACGAGATCGCCGTAGAAAAATTTTTAAATGAAGAAATTTCTTTTACAGAAATACCTAAGCTTATAGAAAGCACAATGTTGGCATATACTGTAAAATACAATATGAATTTGGACGATATTATTGAAGCGGACAGATGGGGAAGAGAAAAAGCTCAAATACTTGCTTCAACTTAATTAAACGGGAGGAAAGAATTTGTCAATTATTATAGCAATCTTAATTTTTGGAGTAATAATACTCGTACATGAACTTGGGCATTTTTTTGCTGCAAGAAAAGTCGGCATTTTGGTCGAAGAATTTGCAATCGGCATGGGCCCGAAAATATTTTCTGTCAAAAAAGGCGAAACTGTGTACTCGCTTCGCTTAATTCCTATGGGTGGATTTTGTAAAATGCTCGGTGAAGATGAATCAAATCACAATCCGCGCGCTTTTAACAGCAAAACAATTGCTCAGCGGGCTTTTGCCCTTTCGATGGGTGTCGTTTTAAATCTAGTTTTAGCTTTTGTGATTTTTACGCTGATTGCCCTTTTCTTTGGTTACACAACTCCTCGAATTTCGAGCTTTTCAGCAGGAACTAACGCAGAAGTGTCCGTTCTTCAAGAAGGTGACATTATTACGCGAATAAACGGCTCAAGAGTTCTAACATCGGGGCATGTCGCAATTGCGTTTAGCGAAGCAGGCAGCAGACCTGTAGACATTGAATTTAGACGTGGAAGAGAACGATTAATGACAACAGTCTCCCCCACTCAGCTTGAACAAAGATACATTCTCGGTGTAATGCTCGGTGGACCAAACGCTACGCAAATTGCAGGCTTTGCTGAAAACAGCTCAGCGGCGGCAGCGGGGCTTCTCGTAGGGGACATAATTACACAAATCGAGGATTTCAGAATTGAATCAAATGCGGACATAACGGCAGCGCTTAGAGATATCGGTGGAAATCAGGCAACTATACAAGTTCAAAGAGGCGGAATAGGAAACACTTATACAGCGCCTGTGACGCCTGTTTTATCGCCTCCAACATACACAATGGGGATAATGCTCGCAGAAGTTGGCGGTTTTTATAATAGATCTATACCTATGGGTAATATATTAGGCCATTTTGCAAACGGGTTTTTGCAAATTGTGTTTTGGGTTGAACTTACGATAATAGGTGTTGTGAGGTTGTTTACCGGTAGGTTAGCCATTGATGACCTTGCCGGCCCTATTATGATTGTGTCAGTTATGAACGATGCGTACACTGCTACAATAGCGCAAAGCCTATCAACAGCGATTCGTACAATGGCAACGTATATGGCGATAATAAGTGCAAATTTAGGCGTTATGAATCTGCTTCCTATACCGGCGCTTGATGGTGGGCGGCTTGTATTTTTGGGCATAGAAAAAATCCGCAAAAAGCCTCTTTCGCCGGAAAAAGAGGGCCTTGTACATTTAATCGGCTTCGCCGCAATAATAGGATTTGCTATCTTTATTGCGTTTAATGATATTCAAAATTTATTATAAAATTCACTTACAAAAGAAGGGGGATTATTATGCGTTTAATCAATATGTCATCATCAAAAGTCACTGAATATTTCAAAACTAATGATATTGTTATATTCAGCGCGGGAAGCCTTGAAAATCATGGTTATCACAACCCAGTCGGAGTGGATACTATCATCCCTGAACATATTTTAGAACTGATTAACCAAAAATCAGACGTACTTATCGCGCCAACTTTGCCGTACGGCTCAGCAGATTCGCATATGGGGTTTCCCGGAACTATATCGCTTGGGCCAGATGTTTTATACGCTGTTATTAACAAAGTAGTAGAAAGCCTGTATTTGGCAGGAGCAAGACGTTTTCTGTTTCTAAACGGCCACGGAGGCAACACCGACGCGTTTTACCGCGCTTCTTTGGAATGGTATAAAAAGGGAGTTATTTCTGCAACCGTAGATTGGTGGACTATCCTTTCTGAACTAAACCCCGATTGGAAATGTGGGCATGGCTGTAAATTTGAAACTTCATGTACAATGTATGTTGAGCCTTCGTCAGTTGACCTTTCGAAAGTTAAAGAAATGGAACAGAAAAACGACCTCGGAAACTCATTGCCGACCAGTATTAATAAAACAGTGAAGTTCAAAGGCGTTCCAGTTCAAATAATGCGCCCAACTATAAGTGTTACCGATAACGGTTGGTTTGGAGGAGATTTTAATCACCCAAAAGATTCAAGCCCGGAACTAGGTAAAGAAGTTTTAACTGCGGTTGCCGATTGGCTTGTGGAGTTTATTGAAGCATTTAAGCTAGCCAAACTGCCGAGCTAAAGAATATCCGGCATTAATATAAAGGAGCGCTTATAATGCAAGAAAAGCCTAAAAAAATATTTGCGATACTTTTGTTTGTAAGCATATTCGCATTGATAATTACGAATATAGGCCTATCCGGCCGTATTTCTAATTTGGAGCATAGCATAAATAACATTCAATTTAATCAGGCGCAAGAAGTCCGAAACCTTCAATGGGATCTTTCGCATAGAATTGATTTGATTAATGAACAAATCGAGCAAATGTCAAGAATAAGCTTCGATGAAACATTTAATATATTGCGCTACAACAGCGTCAATTTGTCTGCGGATGTAGAAATTGGGTTTAATTTAAAGGAATTTGGCATAGATGAT